>Ga0247780_1000412_pt1 | contig 41830 bp, 46 predicted proteins | sample UWRJL079202R5_FD_179927 | JGI IMG/M metagenome (GOLD analysis project Ga0247780, IMG submission 179927) | Plant litter microbial communities from Arlington Agricultural Research Station in Wisconsin, United States - UWRJ-L079-202R-5 | ecosystem: Environmental > Terrestrial > Plant litter >...
GTTGGATGTAGGGGGTCCAGGAGGGGGGGAGACGGTCGACCCAGGAGCTGGAGTGGTGGCCGCCGTATTGCTGGGAGAGGGGGGGTTTCTCGGTAGCTGGGCGGGGGATGGTGGCTACTTCGGACATGGTTAGGGTGGCAAGGGAGGGTTTGAAGTGAGGGCAGAGGAGAAACTTGTGATAGCGGGAGTCAGCTGTTGATTTGAACAGAAATGTCGGGACAAGACTGAGAGGTGCTCGTTGTCTTGGACTCAAAACTGAAGGCATCGAGCAGCAGCTGTCTTGTACAAAAATGCTCTTTTGATCCTGTCATTGTGTCGGCTCAGGCGGATATGGTCAGCACTTGGTCATTGACTCTGAGGGTTGCAATGCAGAACGGTGTGACCACACTGTATGTTGACAGGCCGGTGTGTTAGTTCCCGCATGCACCTCCCGTTCGGGCCGCATCTGCCAAGACAATTAGGGCCGCCAGGGGCGCTTCCGCCTCCCTTGGACCAATCAACGTTTCTTGTCGCTATCTATGTTGCGCAACAGGCGCGCACTGGCACAGCTTCCAGGAACATGCCATACCGAATACGGTGTTCCTTTTCAGCTGAAGCGGAAGTATTGAGTCGGGTTGAGGCTTGGCGCACTGTCAGAAAAAGTCCAAGTCCGGGGCTTGGGAACTCGGGGCTTGGGAACTTCTACAAACAATGCGGATGCGGCATGACCAAGGTAGGTAGGAAGGTAACACGGAACAACAGCAGCGGAAGTGAGCCTCTTTTTGTTGGCTCCGGGACCGTCAATGACAAGACGCGGTTCCGTCCGACGGGAGTGAGCACAACAGAGAGAGGATCCACCCGTCCGTGGAATGTAAGCCAATTCCGGTCAATCCACCGCAACGGGGCGCGCCCTCCTCGGTCGGGCCTTGCCGCCCCTTTGTTTTGAACGCTCTCTATGATCCGCGGTTCAAGCCGTGCCGAGATCTCACAAGGAACCTCATGACGCCGTCATTTCTGAATAAGGTAGGACCATCTCCTTCTCCCTGGCTAGGTATTTTACGTACTGATTATGCCCAGGTCAACGCCCCACGCATCCACGCGGTGGTCCTCGACCTCATCCGCCTCTGGCGCCTCAAAGCGCAACTCGCCTTCGACCGCTACTTCGACGTCTCCTCAGATATCCACGAATTCCCCTTCGACGTCATCCTCACCGCAGCCCTAGGCCTCGACCCCGAAGGCGGCGACATTGCGCGCCAGCTCGCCTTCCTCTCCGAGACCCAAAATCCAGACTTCTTCGTAGACGCGCCCCCTAAAACACCCATCAAAACCCCCTCCCTCCCCATCTCGCCCAGTCCCTCACCAACGCCTTCTACGTCCCCTGGCCACGCCTACCACCCACTCAACATATGCCGCCCCTCCGTCCGCCAGGCTTGGCACACCCCCCAGTCATACATCACCTCGTGCATCTCCACCACGGATCAGGAACCCCAATTCGCTCTCGATTATATTGTTCAACGTGAGCGCGCTGCAGCCGCTCGTGAAGGCCAGCAGCCTAATCTTACCGACCCCCGTATCAGAGACAATACCTATAGCTACCTTCTAGCTGGACAGGACACCACGGCTGGTGCAAACATCTAGTGTATCCGACATTTGCTTAGCTACCCAGAATGGCAGCGGAAGATCCACTCCGATTTACATGTACAATACGCCGCCGCATACAGCGAGAATCGCGTCCCCACTGCAGCGGAGCTGGTTGCCGAGCGGAGCCCTGTGCTAGACGCATTCATCGACGAGGTACTTCGACTCATAGCACCGGTGGTTACGATCATGGTGACCACCCGCTGTGACACGCAGGTACTGGGGAATCATCTCCCTGCTGACACGCAGGTGTTTCTCAACCTGACGGGGCCGTCGCTGAACATGCCTTCTGTTGCGGTGGATGAGGAGACGAGGAGTCAAACCAGCAGGATGCACAAACCGCCGGCGAAGAAGGAGAACTAGGATGGGGATGAACCGACGGAGTTCAAGCCAAGGAGGTGGTTGGTGAAGGCAGAGGGGGGGAAGGTGAGGTATGATGCTGCTGCAGGGCCGTTTTTGGGGTTTAGTGCTGGGAATAGGGGGTGTTGGGGGAAGAGACTGGCGTATTTGGAGATGAGGATTTTGCTGGCGTTGGTGGTTTGGGAGCTGGAGTTGGAGGATGCATCGGAGGATATGTGAGTTGGGAGACGTATGATAGCTTGGTGACGGCGCCGAAGGAGTGTATTTTGCGGATTAAGGATACCGGTTGAGAAGCTGAGATAAACAAGGGAGTATCAACTTTTCTAGAGGAGAGTTGCCCAAGTACATTGGGTGAAGCCCAACGACATGATGAATAATTGGGGCCCGGTTTTTGAAATGCCAAGCGAAGGGGCCGGACATGGTGATTATGTCTTGGTAGCACTGTGGTTATAGTTCTAACCTGCAACACTGTTGGCCCTTCCACAATACGCACAGCTAAAGTTGGCTCCTACTGCCTGGCACCAACAGCTAGAAGTCGAACTGCCCAGGCCGGCACTGGCAGCGGCAGGGGGTGAACGCGCAATGAGCCTTACTACGTTGACACGCTAAAAGAGATCCGTCATGGTCGAGATGTTCTTGGCTCGGAATGTGTTCGTCTCTGCCATGAGGTTGGCGATGTTCAAGTCGATCATGTTCATGGCGGCAATCGATGTGTGAATGGTTTGCACCAACTTCTGCCGAAACCTCGACAGAGCTTGCGATATGTGTTGGAAGGCGGTACTGTCGCCCTTTGCAAAGAGCGGACCAGCCGCGTTCGATAGTCGAGTGTATTCGGATTGCACGCGAACGGGCGACGTTGACAGGTTGCTTTCTAAGGTGTCGGAGCCCATTCCGAAGTCAATAGATACTGGTCGAGGGAGCGTCACCGTCGCTATCGTGAGGTCAAGTTTGTTAGCAGTCGTTCGTGGTGCCCGTCAGAATTGCATACAGGGATTGTTTGCTGGGAGGGGGCCGTTGTTCATGGAACCGCTGCCGATGGCCCTGGCCTGCCAGTGATCAGACCCAAATTGCAACAACTTCCCCATCTTCCGTTTCTGTCGCCATTGTCGCCAGAAGTCTTTACCGCTTTTGAACGCAGAGATGGTGCCGCATATGGCCGCCCAGACGCCAAGGCATATGGAAATCGGGTCCATCTGAAAGTGTCTGTTCCGCGGGGCGAATGTGTAAACTTTGTTTCCTGCGGGTGGCGGGGGCGGGAATGAACGACAATGAGGACACAGAGGACGAGTCTGAGCCCCGCCGCTAAACGGCGGGGAGGGAGGAGCGGACCTGCTGGCTCCCGGGCCCGAGACCACAAGGCTCCCGCTCACGCAATGTTGCGGCCTGCCAGTGGTGGGGCCGGGTGACATCTGGAGGGATCCAATGGCCGACAAATGTTGGCATCCGTGAAGGATAGGTAAGTTTGCGTTTGGCAGTCGCCGCGGACTGATAAGCAGCCACATAGGCAGACTCGGTGAAATCGATTCAATGAAGCATGCTCGAACGAGGTGGTGGGAGAGCTTCCGATACGCTGCCCGTCGGGTGGCTGCAGAAAACCCCGCACCACAACGCATCCGGGATGTACCTAAAAGATAGTGAGGCGGAAGTGCACTTTGGTCAGACAGGACTGGTCTCCTCCTCCACCGTGTCAACCTTGCTGTCGAACATGGAGAGCGAGCATTGCGGCTCCCACACCATTGAGCGATTTCCAAGGTCCCATAATGATTGAGCGTCGCTGTTGTGTCACATCCGAGTCTTTGCCCAGACAATGTCGAGATAGAAGGACTCTGCCGTTCCAAGTTCGCGCATCTAATCTGGATGCTGCTGGAAAGAAAAAATGTCGTCGACCGTTGACCCCGTATCTCACTTGGGAGTTAACACGAGGCCTGGTGAGACTCTTTCCCCGTTGCGTCCCGACGAAAACCCGCCGGCATCTGCCACCGACCGTGCACGTGCCCAACAAGTTCTGGTCGATCTGAGAACGGCCGCCCCTTCCTACAAAGAACCAGCCCGACAAAAGCGCAGCTTACTTCGAAGCAAACGAAAGAAGGAGGCCCTCGCAGACACTGATACCTGGACCTTCACTCTCCACGAAATTGGTCGAGGTCTGGCACATGTCTTCGAAGGCCAAGCATGGGAGTCTGTCGAGGTTGTCAGGGGTCTGCTGGCGATGGGAGGTGGGGAGTCTGCCGAGCAACTGTGGCAACACAGCCTGCATCCAGACAAGAAAGGGATTGAGAGACTGTTCTCAAAGACGCCAGCGAGCAGCCTCAACTCGGATGTTCCCTGTCCGTGGCTTGATAAAGCCGTGCAGTGCGGGGGGCTGTCCGCTGTTGGCCTCCTTTGCGGATCTGGCATGACCCAGCAGTGTCTCGACGCTGCGCTTGAGAAAGCCCTTCGAACGAAAAAATATGACATCGCAAAAGCGCTCGTCAGCCATGGGTCACAATTCCCCCCGGACGAAGCCTTGTACACGGCAGCAGCTTCACCGGCGCCTTCTGGCCCGGACTCAGTGTTCCTCCGATTGTGGCTGTCTGCACATTCACCGCCAAACCACCAAACTGCTCTGGTCGTGATCAGGGAAGCAGTCCAATCCTCGCCATGGAATGCGGCCATGGGAGCGGCTCTCCCCATGCTCCTCGCTAATATCGGGGTTTCGGCATCTGAAGCTTACGATCTGCTGCTCGTCGCAATCAAGGCAGAACGTCTGGAAGCAATCGCGGCCGTTTCTCTGGCCACCCAATCCCACAGAGGGCAACTACAGGGCCAGGCACTCGAGGCAACAAAGCTAGCGGCGAAAATGGTGAACGATTCAGCGCGATACAAAACCTTGGCTTTCCTGTTCTCGGCTGGCTCAAGAGCCGACACACCTGAGCTTCGAGACCGCCTGCGTTGTGACGCCAATGGCGGCCGTCTTGGCCATGTCCAGCTTCTCATTAAAGCCGGCGTGCCCCCTTATAAACCAGATGCCGACACCTTGCGGTGGGCGGTGAAGAATGTGCGCAGGGACGTCTTCGATGTGCTTCTTGGGGGCCATATTCCGCCGGATGCTGCCACCGCTGCAGTCGCCACGCTGCCGAGGACAGCGTCCGAGGGGGGCAAAATGCACTTTGTGTCTTCCCTCGCAAAAAAGGGCGCTTCAACTGCACCGCTTGGCCGGCTACTATTGAAAGCGGTTCAAGACAGCCACTATCACCTAGTTAACCTCTTGTTGCGACTCGGGGCGACATCAAGCTACAAAGAAGATAGAAACCAAAACGCTCTTTGCATCGCTGCACAGCGTGGAGATGTTCCCCTGGTCGAGAAGCTCTGCCTCGCACGACCTACAAGTGAGATTGCGAGCGAAGCCCTTGCTCTTGCCTTCGAGAGCCTGAAACACCGGGCTGTGGACGACCTCCTGAGAGCCTTGTCGCTTTTGCTGGCACAGGGTGCAGAAGGCGCTGCCATTGACGTTATCGTGCTCAAGGCGCTTTCTCATCCCAACAGCGAGGAAATATTGAGAACACTGCTGCCGGTCGGGATACGTTCCACCACCGCTGGGAAAGCAGTCAATATTGTGATCAGACAACCTGGGATAGAGACACTCGAATTGATATGCAACAGCACGACTGTGAAGAGCGGAGAACTTGCGACCGCACTGGATCATGTCCTGTACGCCAATACGAGGATCTACGAGGACGAGAAGGCGCTCATCTTGTCACGCACTGCCAAACGCCACGGCTACCAGGATGTCCTTGACCGACTGATGGTCAACTCAGCTCGCGACACGCATCCCAAAGCTGATCAAATAGTCGATATGCTTCTAGCAAACGGTGCAAGCATTAACGCGGGTGGCGGTCATGTCCTTGCCACCGCGGCAGCTTCGGCGGATCCAGTGAGACTAGAAGAGTTGCTCCGAGCGAGACCCAACACATCCTCACTAGAAAAAGCACTAGAAATCGCCATCATCTCACGGCGTGACCCCATCAGGCTCAGCGTGGCCAGACTTATTCTCGGTGCATCCAACTCTCACATCGGCCAAACCGCTGCTCTACTTCGGGTGGTTGGAGAACGAGGGCCAAATACCCAGGACCGACTGCTTCTGGTCAGTTTATTGCTCGACAACGACGCATCTGTTGATTTTGAGAATGGCAGAACGCTAGCCAGGATTGTCAAGAGAGATAATGAGCTGCTGTTACGTACAGTCATGCAGCGCGTTCCTCCACCACACCGAACCACCATGACAGCGGCTTTCGAAACTGCACTTGGTCGGCCTAGGGAGATCCGTTTGCCTCTCGCCAGGATACTCTTGTCCTACGGTGTCAGCGTCAACACACGATCCACGCATCTCATTTCCGCCACTAAGTCCCGAGATACGGCCCTTTTGGAGCTGATGTTGGCGCATGGGAACATCGACTGGAAACACGGAGCTCCAGCGTTCCATTACGCCGCCGAGCATCACTGCATTCCCGAACTTGACCTCCTCATCCGTCACGGAGGTACGCAGCACTTGGCTGTTGATGCTTTGAGCGCCCTGGTCGGTAAGGCTTCCCTGGACAACCCCGAAAACATTTCTGTTGCCACCTCGCTGCTGCGGGCCGGGATTCCTTTGCCAGCTCGCAATGCTGCCCTTGTGAGTGTTTGTCGCAGAAGTTCGGTAACAGAGCCCCTACCAAGCGCGTTCATCAGTCTTTTGATTCAGCACGGCGCAGAATCAACCGCCGAGGAGGGCCTCCTGTTTGGGAGAGCCGCCAACAGAGCTAAGCGGACATTATTGGAGCTCTTGACAACAAAGCCCTTTGATCTCGGCATCGCCATCAAAAGCATTATCGGATCAGTGCATAGTTTGCAGACCGTTGTGAACAGCTTTGACTTTTGTGTTGAGCGAAGCAACCAGCTCGGCGGCAGTCCACTCCATCAGAACTTCCTTGTGAGACTGGCCATCAACCGATTCCCGGACTCCCGCCCCCTCATCGCCCGCCTACTTGATATCGGATGTCAGCCGGGAAAGGACATTGCCTGGGCACTTGAAGAAAGTGAGGCGTCGTCTGACGTCATTCTCGAGCTACTGTCTCGGACAAGACCGGGTAAGCAAAGACCAACCATATGCTTTCAATGGTTTGCTGAGACTGAATTCTACCCTCAGATGAACTCCGCGGAGCTGATATCGCCATCATGTTTCGAGCAGTGTGCAGGACAGCACGCCGTGGTCAATTTGAGGTCTTGAACCGCTTGACCGCCCTTGGGATGGATATCCATCTAGAAAATTCGGAAAGACTTACGCCGCTCAATGAGGCGACATTGGCCGGGGATATCAACGCCATGGAGATTCTTATCAAGGCAGGGGCGAGATCAAATGACAGCAGCCTACAAATCGCCTCACGCAGACTCCATGCCGAAGGCATTGCGCTACTTCAGGCACACGGTCATGACACCCAGTGGCCAAGTGACCTTCTGGGGGGCCGTCCGGCGTTGGCTGAGCTATGTCATGCGGCTCATGGGTCCGGCCCAAGCTGGGAAAGGCTGGTCGAGGATACGATGGGGAAGCTTACGCCACTTCTCGGTCCCAGTTGGAAATTCGAAGGCGGGAGGACGGTCCTGCATCTCATCATCGACAATCCGACCTCAGCCATCCCCATTCTCCGCGCCTTCCTCAGGGTCTCAAAGCTTGTCCACAACCCACGTCGGGACGACGAGTACTTATATGTCGATCTTGCCACAGGTTTACATTACTCCCCAACGATGTACGTCAAACACCGCTGCCCCGGCAAGTCTGAACGGGAGAGAACGGAACTCACGGCACTCCTCAAGTCGGCCCAATTTACGGACCGATACTACGCCAAGACAGGCCAGCAGCCCCACGGGTATCAAGGTCTCCCAGAAACTCTTCAACGGGAAGTTGAAGAGCAGGCGCAAATGGATTGGAAGAACGATATGGAGATGCGCCGCGCCGAAATGTTATCGAGAAACCAGATGAGGCTCAATGAAGAGGCAAACCAGCTGTCACTCTTCCACCTGGAATCTCAGGGTAGAAAGAAACTTGAACTCGACGAACAGCACAACGCAGCTCAGCAGCGCCAGATAATTTGGCAGCATTCGACCGAACTCGTGCATACCAAGCAAATGGGGGAGACACAGCTGTACACCCAAAAACAGTTGCAGCGGGCTGAGATATCTGCTTTGGAGCAGACGCAGGGACTCCAGGCTAACCACGCTAAAGTCATGGCAAATCAGGCCCTTGATACGCAGAGGAGACTGGCGAACCAAGAGTACGATGACACCCAGCGAAAGGCACAGCTCGCACTCGAAATGGGACGGAGGCAGCAGGAGCAGCAGGTACAACACCAGCAGCGAACAGCGCAGCTCACCCTCGAGATGGGGCGAAAGGAGCAGGAGCAGGAGACGCAACACAGAACAAGGTTGATGCGAGTGCAGGGTGAGATGCAGATGAAACAGCAAGAACAAGACATCCAACATCAGTCGAGGTTGATGTTGATGCAGTCCGAGAGGATGGAGATGGTTCTAGCGGCGCAACACCGGGCAGCGGGGAGGGAAGAGGTTCTGACTATTGACGAGTCCTGACTTTAGTACATGTAATAGGAGGCATTACGAACTTCATGGCGGGATTGGTGGTGCAGCGCATTCATCAAGGGGGAAATATCTACCTGGGTTGTCGACGCCTTGCTTGATGCATCCCCAATCTAAAATCTGTCAGTTTGTTTGTTCTGCTCTCAGATGATCACCGCCACTTTCCCCACGGCCCCTAGTCGAGAACGTCTTCGTTGTGTGACAATCTGCGAGGGAGAACATGGCTGCGAAAAAATGCCAAGACAATACAAGCACGGTGACATTTGGCCGCGTACAAAATTGTTAGCCAAGGACGGAACCGCTCGAAATAATTAAAAATTACTGAAGGTGAGAGGGGCTGAAGCTGCCGTGCTTGGGGTGACGATTTGGGGCATTGGCGGCTCGTCCCGACGGTTGCTGCTGATTGGACAAAATATCCGACGAGGGCTGGGGCCCGGCATTGTCTGTCATAGGTCGACGCGTGTTGGGGGGCGGGCAGGGCGTTCTGGAATTCAAGTCCTCAATTTCCAGTGATGGGCAGGAGGTGAAGTTCTGGGGAGTCTGTCTTGGACATCATCGTCAAGTCAGTCTTGCTTGAGGGAATCGGCGAAACGAACCCCGCGGGGGTGACTCGGATGGCTGCAGCTTGAGAAAACTTGGAGTTGGGCCATTCACGGCCGCACCACAACAATCCCTGACCGTGGTCTGGGGGGAAGGACCAGGCCCGCAAAATTGACAAACTCCTGGCGTAATTGGCTCCTGTTGAGCCGCAGATAAGCAAAACGGGAACTTTGAAGTGGGCTCAAGCAGCCACCTGCGCTCCTTCCTGCTTGTTTCACCCGGCGTACATCTGATCTCTGCAATCCCCTCAAGCTACGAGGCTGCCGGCCCACATTCTGCTGCTGCATTGGGTGACGAGTGGTCCAGGAATACTCCCACTCTCTAGGCCCCAATATTTTCCTACCCCCTATAGGGCATGGCTGCATATGGTGGCAGCGAGGTCTTCCGCGCGAGTGGTGGACTCCGCATTGCGTCTGCAGCGTCGGCATTAGCGGGGCTGGGCGGACCCCAACAGTGCCGCACTTCCTCACAGTCTTGCGACCATTTGCGATCAATCGAGTCGAATGCGGTAACGGCGAGCGGCGTCTGCACGAAGAGCCTCCCCGGCGCCCCGAGAGGTTGGCGAATCTGCTGCTTGCATATATCCATGGCGTCTTTGTCGCTGGCAATCGATTGTCCCCCTCGCCTTTTTTCGAGTTTGCCATGCGACGGCGGACAATCTTGGACCGAAGAAATCCGGCAATAAGCCCGCGAACCAGGTGGCCTTCCTGGCCCAATTGACCCCGCTGCCCTTATCGACTCACAAGACGCTCATAACACAACACAGCAGACGGCACAATGGGCGCCTACGTCTCCATGCCCGAGTGCCAATCACACTACAACATCACTGTCAACTGCGATTACAAGGTAAACGCTACCGAGTTGAATGGCACCGCGCCGACGATAGGGGGCTATGGACGAAGAGAAATCCCAACAGACCCTGACGTAGCGGGAATCGGTGTATGTCGGCCCTTTCCTTCTCTCACCCCCGCGTGCATTCGAGTCGAGTCTGACACGTCACGCCCCAGGTCGTGTCTTCGTTCATTGCGACAACATCCCTTGCCCTGATCTTGAGTATCATATCTGTCCTCTGGATGATCGGGAAAAGGACTTGGGGCAACCCCGACGAGAATAAGCACAGGAAGAAGCACAAGCGACAGTGCCACGTCAGCCTCTCAGAGCTTTGCGAAGCCCTCGTCCTCAGCTGCAGCGACACCCAGATTTTCACGGGCGGCGCCTATGCCCTGACCCTGCGATACTTCAAGGGGTGCTCGATCACTGCGTATCATTATGATATTGTCGGTGAGTCCACCCCATTCTGGTCAGCGTCATTGAAGTCTTAGGGGCAATCTTACAACACCCTCGAGTTTCTGCGGGCATGATGCCCGTCCCGAGGAAGAGCCATGGGCTGACATCCACCAGCGAACTTGATGCTACTAACATGTGCCACGCATCTCATGTCCATCACCATTGTCAGAAACTACTGGAGGTGGCCTTGGCTAGGGATCCTCCGCACATTGATCTGCACCGGCGTCTTCATTGTTACCGGAATCTTGCTGGCGAACCAGAACTCGTCGACGGACTTCCCCTTCCCCAGCACTACGCCGTCGTTGACGACCACCGACGATCCCATCCTCATGCCTGCCGCATGCTTTCAACAGGGCAACAGTCAGCTGCCTGAAACCCTGACACATTCCCTGAACCCAACATTTGCCGCAGATGCGTTTTTCCGAAGCACGCCCGGTAACCGAATTCCAGGATGGAACAGCTATCTCATCATTTTGTTGCTGTACGTTGTCGCAGCCTTTGTCGACGTCCTCCGGTCTTTTCGACGAGGCGCCCTCTCCAACCCTACCGGGAAACGGGGCCGTATTGTTGGGTGGCTGAAAACCTGTGGTCGACGCTCGAAACCTAAGGACCCTAACGCGAAGTCGCCATTCTTTTCGATCGGTAGCATCGTGTTCCTCTTCTTCTGCCTCTATCTTCTCGGCGGTGTTGGCGTGAGTTGCTGGACCGTGTTCCAATCTGCGACCTACATCTTCAAATTGCGCACTTGGGCGAAATACTCCGGGTGGTTAAAGATGGAGTCGGGTAATCAGAGCGCCGAAGACGACGCGACATCATTTGGTCAGCTGGTACCGATTTTTCTCAACGTCATGCTCCTCTTCACCATTGCCCAGCTATTGTCTCAAGCATGCTGGAAGTACACCGACAGAAAGTTTGACATCTACGGGGGCGTCATTCATGAGAAGGACGAGGACGACAGCATAACGATGGCAGACCGGCCACCCTCAGCGTCAAAGCCTAACGCCAGCGTCCAAGTCCACCAGTACTCGGCTGTCCCGTCGGATTTCCATTCCGCTTCTGCGGATATTCAGCCCATCGTGGTATCGGCACCAGCACCAGCGCCTGTCCCAGCACCCGCACCAGCTGGGCGCTGGGATAGCGGACGCTGGGACGCAGGACTCACGCAGCCAGCAGCAGGACCACTACCTCCACAAAACCGATGGCAAAATAGCCCGACACCTCCAAGCATCCCAGAGGAGACACTGCGCTCGACATCGCAACTATCCCAGTACCAAAATAACACGGCGCCAAGCATCATAGAGCAGGCACTACGGTCGACATCACAACAATCCCAGTACCAACAAAACGCGGCATCAAGTATCCCGGAGCAAGCACTGCGGTCGACATCACAGCAGTCTCAATACCTGCAGCATACGGAACCAAGTATCCCAGAGGAGGCGCTGCGCTCAACATCGCAACAGTCCCAATACCAACAAAACGCAGCACCAAACGTCCAGGAGCAGACGGCGCGCTCAGTATCATACCAGCCCCAGTACCACCAAAGTACGGGGTCGTGGTCATCATCCCAGCAGCCGGCAACATACACGTCGTATTCCCAGCCTCATCGCGTGGCATCGTTTCCTAGCTACGCTGACGCTCCGGCCCCGCAGCAAAGCACGAGCGAGTATCACGCCAGGTCGAATCACTCGTCGTTGAACTCGACAAGCAACATTGGGAGAGCGGTGACGTTCCCAGCTGGGGGGCAGCAACCACCGCCGGTTATCGGGCCCGATGGAAGGCAATGGCAGTATATTCCTACGAACCAGCAGCAGCGATGAGAGCCGGAAGGAGGTAGCACCAAATGTAATGGCAGTCAGTGTGGAGGTTGTATATTTGTTTGGGCACCGCCGAGGAGGATATGTACAATAGCACAATGCGGTTTAAGGCGATGTTATCACGAGTTGCAATGAGGATTTCGAGGCCCGGAGCGGCGATTCCTTGGACGGCACACAGAAATTCAAGTCACCGCATCCAGTACACAATTTCTGCCACCCATTGTGAGAGCAGCGAGGGGCATCTTTCCGATGCAACGAGGCGTTTTTCTCCCCGCTTCACGCCTTTTCATTCCGGCCCAAGGCCTCCCTGTCGCCCTATAATGCCTTTTCGCTTCCCTCCGATGCCTTTTTTCTTGGCCCAAACGCCTTTTCGATCTCTTTTAACGACTTGTTGTCCCTGTCCCATACGTTCTTGTCCTTGTTCCGAGGCCTTCCCCTCCAATCGTGAGGTCTCCCGCCCTCACTTTCCCCCCTCCAGGCCCACAACCAGCCTGTGGATATGGAAAATTCCACATCCCAAAAGGATCACGGCCACAACCGCCATGGTGAAAGTTTTGCCGGTACCGACCTCGTTCATGCAGAACCAAGACAATTGGCGTTCTAGGGTTTGGGCTAGGGTTACCCTAACCCTAACCGCGCATGCCGACGCGCCTCTGGCCCATCACGGCCGCCTCCTCCGGTCCGTGGGTCTGTAGCAGCGGCGGGCTCGATCTCGTCTCCGCGCGGGAAACGAACAGTCGACGAGTACGACGGCGGCAGTGGCTGGAGCTCGTGCCCCTCGGAGGGGTGGGCCCAGTTGGCGCCCGGGGTTGCCTCGAAGGGAGGCGGACGGTCGACGAATTGGTTGTTTTGTGTGGTTTGAGAGGTCAGGTTAGCTGTGAGCTTTCATCTCAGGGAAGTTGGTAGAGGTCTCGTCCAAGGTTTGGACCAAATGGAGCCAGACAAGCCACAGACGTAGAGTCTAGGCCGACTGTGATGGCTTTGCATTGGGGTTCCTTCTCTGCCAGTTTCTTCCTGTTCTTGACGGAAGGCAGGGTATCCGAGGGAGGTCAAGAAGAAAGAAGGATAGTGATATGAGAAGGCAACTTATTCTCGACTGGTTGAAGCCCCGAGGGGCAGAGAACGGAGAGGTGGCGGAGAAGCCCTCGCGAGCTGGGCGGCCCATCTCAGCCGGAGTGGTGGTGGTGCGCGGGGCGGAGGGTCCAGCGGTCGGCTCCATGATGATTTTTTGTGTTTCCGGTATTCGCTACTGTCGGCTTTCGTCGAAACAGTGCTTTCCATGCTGGTTAGAACTCGGGATAGATTCATGGACCTACGGTATGCGCTTGGGGGTTGATGGGGAGGGAGGACCGTAAAATCTGCGAAGCTTGAGGTACGAGATTGGAAGGAGAGGCAAGATCGCGGGGTTGTTGGACTAAAGAAGGGCAGTTTGGGAAGAGCAAAGATTCTGGTACAGTGCGGTGACAGTTCGTTTTTGAATATATACGGTGTAAAAATGAGATCTTGATCACTTCCTCTTTCCCAAGGCTGGAAGATGCCCAAGTCTCTTTCAAGTGAAGAGGCATTTTTCGTATATAGGTGAAGCATGAAGTAAAGTTCTTTATGGCTCATGCAAATCAGGGATGTCTCCTATGGGCTGACAGGCATCGAAGCCCCAAAAAGAGGTCTTTGAAATATAGTAGTTCTAGAGCGGGATACCCAAAATCATACAGCAACTTGATGCCAATCAGAGTGTAAACGGCTTTTTGAGTGGGATGAAGTATGTTTTGTGTTTGTTTACCGGCTATGTTGGCATTTCAAGCTCAGACTTCACCATGTCGACTTCAAGTGCCCCCATCGCAACACATATTTTTGTCTCTCAACTTGTACCAACCCTGTCGGGTGAACATTGTGATGGGATAGTTGTGGGTATTCTTATAGCACGCACTACAGTGTGCTATGATATCCGTGATTCTTCCCAATCTATGCCAGCCTTGCCATGCCCAATCTCTACTGGTAACTTGAACATGAAGTTACCCTGCGTTACCTACTATATCCCCCCGGCTCTGTCTGTCTTCCCAGTTGGTATTGGGTGGTTCTAATGACATCAACAGCTTCCTCGGTATCAATTCGAGCCAGCCCGCCCAAGAATAACAACGAGGGCAGCGGTGAATGACAGTAGCAGTACGCCGCCGAGCTTGAACAAACCCAGCACCGCCACGAGTTTAAGCAAAAGGGTGACTAGGAAGACTCTGGTGAGCCAGTGTCTCCACATACTGCCCATCCACCAATGATGGAACTCAGTCGCGTGCAGGTATTCCTGTGCCAAGTGCTTCGCTTGCTGCACCTCTTCTTCCCACTCTCCAAACCAGCCCGCAATGGCCGCTAGGGCCTCTGGGTCGTTTTGGTATCTTCTCGCGTACCAAACAACTTCTGCTTGGTGGACGTCAGCGAGAGAAACTCTCAAAGGTTCAAATCTTGCGATGAACTTGCGGCGTACGTGACGCCGAACCCATGACTCGATCAGCGACAGTCGCCGCATGGGGAGCATGGAACACCAGGCTGCTCAACTCGGAGTGGGCGACAGACGCGAAGTGAGGAATCGTACCTAGGATTCGGCGCTGTCGTAGCCATCGACTTGGTATCGGTCGAACGCACCAGGAAAGGCACCAGGCATGGTGCCTGACTCCATTTTTGAGGCCTGATCAAAGCTGTCAGTACGATAAGGTCATTATTAGGCAGTTTCCGAGGGGCTGACGAACCGGCTGTCGACAAACTAAGGGCAGTTCACTATACGTGAGGAAACATTGAGGTGACGGGAGGGCGGTGATGGAATCCTATCCTTGAGTGTCTGCTGGGAAAAAGCAGACGATGCGCAGAATAGAATTGAGCGTTTGGAAATCTGGCGAACAAAGCAAATGTGGGACTGTGTTAGGAAAATGGCGGGGCACAAGGCTGCCGACCGTCAAGTTCTGTTAGTGCGGTGGGTCCTCTGTTTTGCTTCGCATTTCCTTGCTTAGCTTTTCATCTCAAGATGCTGCAGCTGACTTCCCACAATAGGATGGTGAGATCCTTTGTTCTTCCATAAGTTGAAGTATATAGATTAAAACCCTTGCTCCTTCTGATAGAGAATTCCAGCGGTTTTGTCTCTTTGTTTGCGCTTCCATAATGGGACCGCAATGCCTGGGCCCTGCTCGGGCTTTTGGGGAGGAAACAAAATATCACACAATGGTACTACGATATGGAGTAAAGCATGAGAATTTAATGAGGGGGGTTCATTGAAGAGCACTCTGCTTCTATCTCCTCCTAGTTATGACGGCGACTGTCAGCCGGCAGAACAGAACCAGAACGAGAGGAAAACAAACTCCTCAGGGATAAGCCCACCAAAGAACAACACCATGAGCCCTCGTTTCCGTTTTATCCCCAATCAGCCCGTTCTCACTATGGCGCAGATACCTCCAGCAGCCACAACAACAAATAGGATCATGTAGATCGTGATGCAGGCACCCGATCCAGCCCTGCCCCAATACTCCGAGCCATTTGCCGTCTCATCCTCATCCACCTGGCCTCCCTCCAAGTTGCTACGGCCCTCCCGCCACTTCTCAATCCACTCCTTGCACTTTGCAGCCTCCTCGGCTACCCCCTCCATCTCCTCCCTTATTATCTTCACCACACGCGCATTCCCCTCCACCCTCAGAGCCTCCTCAGCCCTCATGGCCAGCCTCTGCCTCTCCCTCATGTCAGCCACACAAGCCCCCGGGAAATCCGTGCCATACGACCGGAAATCCTCCTCAAACTCCTGGACTCTCTGCGCCTCATCCGCAGCCTCACCCTCCTCTATCTCAGGGAGCTCCTCGAGAAAGACAAGAAGCTGTGCCGAGCTGGAGGCACGGGCGCGCTCGAACTTCTGCTGGATGGCGGATGATTGGGCGGCGGTGACGGCGTCGAGGGTGGCTTGCATCATGTCTAACTCGAGGTGGGTGAGCAGGGCGTCGAAGTCGTGGGGGTGCTGGGGATGGCTGCCGCGGGGGAAGCTTCTGTCGAGGGTGGTGTGCATGTTGGTGATGGCGCGGTCGATGTCGAGCTTGAGGGCAACGTAGGGGTGGGAGTCCGATGGGAGGGGGGGAGGGGAGGTCTAAAGGGTGTTAGTGGGCGAGAGTCTTGGACGCGCGCTGGGGGGAAAGGTGAGAGACTGGGCGAGGTGAGACTCTCACTTACCGAGTGCGGGGTAGTAGGAGCAGCACCGATTCTCTCATCAACAGCAAGCGCGGCAGCTCTGGGGATAGAAACCTCCGCGGTCGCTGACGTTGCTTGACCGCGATCCGTGGGATTGTTGGCTGCCGTGTCCTTCGGAGCAGCGGCCATGAGTTCCTCATGAGCAAGCCAGGCAGCTCTGGAAATACTCGGAGAACCCGCCGCGGTCGCTGACGTGGCTTCACCGCGATTCGTGGGATCATTGGATGCCGTGTCCTTGGCGGTGTTGGAGAGGAGTTTTGAAGTCCCAGCCATTATCGGTAGCTGCTGGTGAGTGTCTGGAAGGGTCGGGGCCGCGATCGCATGGTGTTTTGGGAGGGGGACAAATTGTGATCGAGCCGATGGCGGTTAGGTCGCGTAGAGGTGTAACGCAAACTTGATGCATTGGGGTGTGAAATTGTACAACAGCAGCCCAAAAGGGGAATCTCCTGAAATTTGTGCGACGGCACAGAATTTTCTTTGGTGGTTCTGGAAATAAGGTTGCTGGCACAAAGGCTGTGTTGGGGAAAGAATTGTGTGAGGTGAGATCCAAAGCTGGCCTGTTTTCGTTAGCGTGATTTCTGACAGCTGAGGCATTGGACGACCGTTGATGGTGCGACAAACATCGGACGAATTTTGGATGGACTCTGGGCTGCCCCTGCAGGCCAGGTACTCGCAAGAGTTATTTTGTGGCCATAAAGATCTGCAGCGTTCACATTTACTCTGTGCTTGACCGCTTGTAGGCCGGACCAAGGAACATTGACTGTGAGTTTTCGTGAAGGGAAACTTGAAGTCAGTCCTGCCCAAGGCGAGCGAGCTTCACCGATTCCCTATCGCGTATCTCCTCAGAAAGGGTGGGAGTGTTCTTCGTCCGGCCACTCTCCTACTTGGAAGCACGGGATGACCTCAAGCATCTGGATTTCGTCCAATCCCGTGTTCACTCTTTTGGAGTTTCCGCGTTCAAAATCATGATGCTGCTTAGCCGGAGCCTTTTTTCAGTGCCGTCCAATGTCTTCAAGTTCCCACATTAATTCCCCGGCTCCGCGGCCAATGATCTGCCTCGTCGCATCCTTCCACATCCCAGGCTGTTGTGCAGGAGGCCCATGGCAAGTTGAAGTTGCTTGGCTCAATGTACAGAGAGGGAGTCAATGGAAAAGTGTAACTCTAGAAGCTTCTTAAGGAGTTGACAAGGACTGGTGGAAGTGTAGTGCAGGTTCGAAGGGGTTCAAGATGCTAAGGTGTGAGCGATGGCTGTGCCTGGTGAACTTATAGAAACCAGGCCCCCTCCTTTCAGTGGCTGTTTAGGTCTGCCAACATCAAGCCTGAGTCAGGATCTGGAATCTTTGTGTTTGCTAGGGCCATGGTGGTCTGATGAGTCGCAGATTATCAGTCTGACAAGCACCCTGTCAGCAGGGAATCGAGAGACCGTACAGGCATCAACACAACACAATTTGCATCTCACGGGGGCACTGAATCATGGGGTTACGCCTGCTGGCGCCATATCCAGGCAGTTCCATCGTTGTAATCTCCTCAACAGCCGTGGGTGGCAGGTACTGTAGAGGGTCAATGTCAGAACATTGATTCCCATTGACTCAGGTATGTTTCACATCCTACTAAAATACTCTAAAGTTCCCTGCTCTGATGACAAATATAGTCTTCCCATTCCAATTCATGCTCATAGTCCTAGCCCGTCTCCTCGATCCTATGTTCCTATATAATATCCCGACGCTGCATACTGTGTCGCGGTTCCCCCTCCAGAATTCATAGCCTCTTCTGGAGCTGTCTTGCAATGGCTCAGATTCCAGGCAAATTCGATGATATCCGTAAAACCACATCCGCCGGGTAAGCAGTGACAGCATGTTACATTCCATCTTTGTAATCCGGCTCCTTAACAATGTCTAAGGCCATAATTAACCGTCTTTGTTGGTGACAGCGGCGGGGACAGCCGAGAAGCTGTCGATATGCCTCGTCAGCAGTTTGATAACCCTGCGAAATCACAAGTCAGTGACCTCGAACAAAGATCGGACCGCAACCAGAATGAGGGCGACTCAACCTACCCCTTTCATGCCCCGATACACCCTAAAAGGCTTTCTGAGCAGCAGAGAGCGCCTTTTCAACACGCTTTAACTCTCATGTGCCTATTACCTAGGCTTGGGAATGCCATGGTACTCCAGCCAAAGAAAAAGAGCCCCGAATAAGACCCTCCCATCAATCAAGCGGCATTGTGGTGACCCAATCACCGTTCCCATGCCAGCTCGTATACTCATTTATCTTCCACGAAGCTGACCAAACCTCTGAGCGGGGACAGACCGTGTCGCCCACCTCTTCGACCAGGAAGTCGAAGAATTCATCAGGGAGGCTGGAAAGAACAAATGTTAACAACAATATGGCATGCCAACATCACAACCACAACAGAAACACGAATCAGGTACTTACGTCTCGCGTGTCTGAAGCAAAGCTTCCATTCTTGGGCGAAAGGCGGCCGCGCGGCCAGCAGGGAAATCCCCCTCGGTAATCTGAACAAGGTCACGGAACAAGTATTCCACAGCGAAGCACCAAGTTGTCCGATCCTGGCGGCACTTTTTGTGCCGAGCCAAGACAATCTCTATGGCGGCGGGATCTTTGTTTGAGAGCGTGAGCGGGCAGGCCGGTCTCAGCACAGACTTGACGCTGGATCTCCGAGTAGATGTGCGTGTCTGCGCGGTTGTAGAGTTTGACCCAGTATCCGGTGCGAACGTCAGGAGGAACGGGATTTGCGAGGCCGTTCCATCGAGTAATCGGTTTATGCTCATTAGGGATCGTGAGATCGCCAGTGAGGTACTGCATACCAATTGGCTGGTCAGTACAGTATCCCGTGGAAGAATTCTTGAGCGCACACCTGAGAATCGTCGTCTGAGCTATCGGCGCGGGCGTCGACTGGAGCGCTGCGCACCGGATCCATTGTGATTGAGGTCAGTCGAGTTGGTCAAAGGAGTCGATTTTTGACTCGATCTTGGGTAGGCCAGGGGCCGCGATTGGGTTGGGATTGAATGTCCAAGGGTAACGCGACTTGAACGTGCTGGATGTTGAGGCGATGGCAGCGGCGCCGGTAGAATGGGCGTCCACAAGTCTGACGGATTGACAGCCTTTTCACATTCACCGAGAAGAGGGTGAAGCTGCAGTCGTGATGTACCTACCGCAAAGGATGGGGGGAGTGGACGGACGGAAGGATTTTATGTACAAGTTACGATGGAAGCCCTCGGTCATAGAAGGTGAGTTGGGGGATTTGTGGCGGAGGGGAGGAAAAATGTGGGCGCGGTGGGTGAGGTGTGGGTTAAGTGGGGCGAACTCGCTGCTGAGGAAGAGATGTCAAATTACGTAATTGCGCCTTGGCGCCACGGAACCGCAGCGCGGCCGAGCACCAGAGCTTCGCTTGGCTGAGAGGACGGCTCCCGGAATACAACAAGACTTGATGGCGGTAATTACTGTGTTCTTGGTTGACTGCGTTGAATTCAACAAGAGAGCGCTTGGTTGACGACATGTCAGCCGCGCGACACCAAAAGACAGAATGATGGCTCTCTAGAATAATTGACGGCTGAGACGTGATGCTCCTGGCATCAAGCCTCGTTGACGTCAGACTGGAGCAAGAAACCCTGCTCACGACCGCCCAGTCAGAACGGCTTCGAGAAGAGCCATCGGGCCATGAAACGAGACAATGCCATGGTGGCGAACAGTGCAAACAGGAAGCCCAATCTGCCAGTAATTTTCCAACCCAAGCTGACCTGGTCAAACCAGCGAGCAATTGCTACAGCGACTGTCTCCGAGGTCCTGATTACCTCAATGTGCTGGTCAATCGCCACGAGAAGTTCCCGATCGTACCTGAGTTTCATCCGTTCCATATCGCGGTCGTACTTCTCCTTATGGAGCTTGGCCTCCTCGCTCATTTCAGTCATCTTAATCTTGTGGCAACGAATGGCCTGTTTCATCCAGTTCTGGTGGGCCGCTATGTCGCGAGAGTCGGTGCGATCCCACTCGGCTACCATGTTGTTGTGGGCGGCTTGAATTCGTTCCATCTCGTGATCGTGGGAATCCTGCACAGCCTCCTGTTCTATCAAGGCGAGCTGCTTGATGCTCTCACTCACTGCCAGCACGAGGTGGAGTAGCTCGATGGGGGAAGGATTCTAGAAGTACTGATTAGCAGGCCATTCCTTTCAAGTTGTGCTTTCGCCAGTGTGAGCTTACCTCTTGCGAATTCAGAACATTGTGGTTGCCATCAAAGCCCTCGACGTCGAGGCTTCTGCGAGTTTCCGAGTCTGGGCTGCCAGTCTCGGCACCGGTCGGAAAGCCAACGGTGGAAGGCATTTTTGATTGACGGAGGCCTAATAGAGCGAGAGGAATCTGGTATGCTAGCCGGTTACGCGCCAGTGACTGCTTGGGGTCGAGTTACCGAACAGATGTATCCAGGTATGCAGAAGGCTTTCTCTGTGATTGAGGGTGGTCGTGGTTTAAGGAAAAACTCAGGACCAACAACCCCCCGCGTTCAGAATGGCTCCGCGCGCTCCCAGATCGCAACATCAGACAGCCCCTCCTCCCTTGGTTTCACGTTGCAGGTGCGCAAACCCGCTATCCTCCCAAAATGGCTTCCCTCTCCTTCCGTTGGTATCCTCGATCCCAAGGGGATCAGAACACGTAATATCCCAAAAGTGCTCGTCCTTCCGCCCCGGTCCCTGGACCTCCGTAGTCCCATCCTGCGCAAGATACACGCCCTTGTCCTTGGGCAGGAATCGTCTCGGATGCCAGACATTCCAGACAACCATGTTCACCAGCATGAGGGACGCTTCAAAGATGTAGAAGAACCATTCGTAGCGAATGGCAGGGCTGAGCGTCATTGGGTCGAAGGTTGGGCTGAGCAACGTGCTCAGCGGCGGAGCGGAGAAGTGCTCCCCAATGCGGTAGGCGGTCCGCGTGAGGAGGAGCAACATGCTTGCGTAGAGGCTGAGAAGGGGGCTCTTGAATTTAGGGGAGAGGACGCCCCCTCGGGAACAGCGGCGGTAGAAAACACCAATGATGAGAAAAAATAGCGCGATGATGAGCATCTGCGATACGATACAAGCGCCGCCTTCAGGAGAATGTCTCTGAGGTTTAGAAACCTTTCGGGCAGAGCGCGATTCGCGACGTACGAGATGCCGATGCTATTGACGACCTCGACGAGGCATGAGAGTGTGCCGAACGTTGTGAGGACCCGGAGCGGATGCATGGGCGCGAAGTATGGGACATAGTAAAAAATTCGACCAAGAACATGGTAGTTCTCCAGCTGAAGCAGGGGGCTGCAGTAAGACGATAGTCAGAATGATAAAGCTATAGGGGTTGAAGCCGTGTTCTTACGGAGGAGTGTAGATCAGCAAAATACTGGGGACATAAACCCGGAGATTATCATAGTGAAATGCCCCGTATTCGCGAAGGGTAGAGCCGATGGTGAACAGAAGACAGCAGAAAGGGAAGAGTGCTGTCAGCTTGAAGCATTTGTAGCGGCTGAAGAGCCATTAGCGGACCATACATTTTAGCAAGTTGCGTGGATACTGACATGCATTGCCAGAGATGTATGAGGCCTGAGATTGCGAAAGCGGCAGCAAAGAAAATTGGTGCCCCTTTGTTTGGCGTGTAGAAGTAAAAGCTCCCTGGAACTAGCGTTGACTGTGAGCAAGCTTGTCTTGTAGGGCTCATTTTTGATAGCTCACCTGGTTTGCCGTCCGGCATCGAGGCGGTCGTCTTGTTCTTCTTTTGGGAACCTTGGTTGAAATTGTGGGCTGTTTGGAAATGAGCGCAAGTAAGGCAGCACGGCGTTGTGACGGTTTATGGTAACGCTCGGGTCTTTATGCCGATGAAGCTCTGGAGTTGCTTTTGACCCTTGCAAATCGACTTGGAGAACTCTGGTTTGCCGGGGCAAACCGGCTCAGCCGCGGCCCGAATGACCGGCGGTCTGGTTGCCCAACAGACATTGACGACGGCAGGGGAATTTTATGCCTTGAGCCACACCACAAACCCGTGCGCCAGTGCCACTATCTGGAGTTTCTCAGTGGACCGAACCCGTTGCCAAGTTACTTGGCGGTGATCTGCCGATGGGTTTTGAGCTCTGTGTAACGCAGAAGTCCCTGGGCGGACCCCGAGGCAGACAGAACCTCGCGGCGGCATACCGTCCCGCCCCTCAATGTCACAACCCTCTTCCGGCAGGCCAAAAACAGCCCTGGATAATAACTCATCGTCTCAATCCGTACCACCACATGCCTCAACGACGTAAAGCGCATCGTTCCTAGTTTTGGGTTGGTGAGACTTATTTGCCGCTCAGACGCTCCAGGACTTTTTTTTGTCAGCGGCGACCAAGCAGCGCTGTTGGTGAGGACGCGGAAGCGACTTTCCATGGTTATCCAGAATCTGGGTTGTTGGTCGGTGGTCCGCGGTCTCTTGTCGATAGCTAGGTGGGTAGGTACCCTTTTCAGCCGGATTGATCTCTTCTTAGACAGGGCACGAGACACCAACAGAGGGAAGTGTGAAGTCTAGTGTTTTTGATAAAAGGGGAAAAGGGCACTCATCTCCGTTCACTTTGCAAATGCAACTTTCGCCTTTGTCGAAGTCTTTGGCTTTCTGTGTCCCAAAGTTCCGTCTTGTTGCAGTAGATGCCACACACCGAAGGCTAACGAGCCGAGAGGAAACCCGCCTTTTCAAGATGGTGGGTGGTACGTCAGCCGCTGCAGTGAGATTCTTGCCCCGCAACATCAGAGAAGGTGCATGCCAGAAGTTCCTCGGGACTTGCCTTCTATTGGAGACGGCTCCATCCCGGGTTTATATCAAGAGTATATCTACGGCGGCCAATTGGTGGCTGATTTAGCCGCCCAAATCACCAAGAAGAGCAACGTCAGACCACCAAAGTAGCTGCGACCGTCATTCAAGCTTTGTCTCGACTTGCCAGCGCAGCAAAGAGCCTGCCACCGATAGATGGTTTGGCAATCTTTGGAGTCAAGCCAAACATGCGAAAGTCCAATATCAGTCGTCAAATCTGACGGGCAAACTCTTGCTGACAAGTTCCCCTGCGCCAAAGCAACGGTCTCGCTACGTTTCCCCAGTCTGGTCAATATGCCGCCGCGAGCCGATATCACGCGAATCACAGCCCCCGAGGCTCGCTGTGCGCAATGGGGTGCAACAAATGACTACGCCACCACGAAAAGTTGGCCACTCGAGTTCGCACTACACGTGAATCCGTGGAAGATATATAAGACTTGACATTGCAGTTCTAGTGTCTGTGGGATTCCGCCAACTTCGAGACAGACACAACACTCGTCACGATGCACACATCAACACTCACAAGTATCGCCGGCTTTGCTGCCCTAGCGACTGCGGCCAAAATCCAGATCGCGGTCGGCAAGGATGGCCTTGTCTTTACTCCAAACACGGTCACCGCTGCCAAGGGGGACGTCATCGAGTACCAATTCTTCCCTCCCACACACAGCGTCATCATGGGCGACTTCAACAATCCGTGCATGCCAGCCAAGATCGGTGGCTTCTTCTCCGGTGGCTTCATCACCAGCAACGGCCAGAACGTGAGAGTCCTTCGTCACCCAGCTCAGACTGAGGATGCTAATTCTGCTGCAGTCCGACGTCTTCCAAGTGACTATCAACTCGACCGACCCCATTTTCTTCTACTGCGGCTTCCCGACACACTGCGAATCGGGCATGTCGGGCGTCATTAACCCCAGCACGGATCAGACACTCAGCGCGTACCAGAGCAAGGCCTCGTCGGTGGCCAACACGGTGGCACCGTCTGCTCCGTTTGGAGGTCAGGTCGTACCTGCTGCGAGCGCGAGTGGAGGCGCGATAAACCCTTCGCCGACGCAACCCGGTAGCTCGGGGAGCGGCTCAGGTGGCGGCGGTATCTATGGTGGATCTGGGAGCGGAGCGGGTGCTTTGGCTATCCCTGCTTTTGGCGCGATCGTGGTGGCCGCGTTGATGGTTTGAGCGAGTAATGAGGGTTGAGGGGGCGGAGCGGTAAACCCGTGTTCAGGTTGGATCGGCAGGACTACCTAAATTTAAGCAAACATTGAACATAAACAGCCCTAGAGTAGTACTCTAAGAGTACTACGAGATCAGAGGGTCAAATCTGCCCGCTCGGTGACTAGATGAGGCTTATGGTCGTCCCGTGGAGACGAGACCTATTGTTTCCGGGACAATGACATGGCCCTCCGACAGACGCTTGCCAAGGAGCCAGGTAGCCGGCGCCCAATCCGGACAGGAGCCCGGACGGGGTGTCACGTGACTGCTCCGATCCTTCCTCTCGGCCCCTCTTTTGACACCTCCCGGCGGCCATCCGCCTTGACGCCGGATCCTCACTGCTAGCACTGGGTCAAGGCAGCCCTGAAAACTGCCATAACCGGCCAGCACCGGGGAAGCAAACAACCACAATGGACGGCCTGCGGGTATTTCGTGGCGATTGCCTGGATAGGCGGTTGGTGTTCGATGCGATTGGTGCCTGAACCGAAGGCGGGCACGAACTGCCTGATTGCTGACTGGTGGGAGATTAGATAACCCCGCGCGGGCTGACCATCCCGGTCGCTGGTTCACGCCCTCCACGACGTGTCCCAGGCAGCAATCTATCTTCCCGGCTCCCATTGACATATGCGTCTGGCCAAGCCGACTTGAGATGATGCGTCTCCTGAAGCGGTGCGACACCGGCGAGCTGAAGCTATCCGGGCCTTTTCCTCCCGACAGCACGCCCCCATACGCAATCCTCTCGCACACATGGGATATCGAGGAGGTGACCTTCGAGAATTTGCGCGACGGCACCGGTGTCGATAAGAGAGGATGGCTGAAGATCGAATTCTGTGCCGAGCAAGCGCAGCGTGACGGACTGGATTACATCTGGGTTGATACCTGCTGCATCGACAAGACGAACAGCACCGAGCTTCAAGGAGCGATCAACTCCATGTTCCGCTGGTACCGGAACGCTGAGCGTTGCTACGTATATCTGTATGTGCCCTTGGCCAGCGAGAATCTAGGACCGTGTCTGGTTCTAACGAGACGTCTAGCTCCGACGTCACAGCACTTAAGGGTAGCTGGCAAGAGGCTTTTCGAGAAAGCAGATGGTTCACTAGAGGTTGGACCCTGCAAGAGCTGCTTGCTCCGCAATCTGTCGAGTTCTTCACCCGCGAGCGTAGGCGGCTTGGTAGCCGGCGGGATCTAGAGGACGACATCCAGAAAATAACGCGCATTCCCCTCGCAGCACTTCGAGGGGGTGACCTTTCAACTTTTGGCGTCGAGGAACGCTTGGACTGGCTTAAGGGACGTCAAACCACTCTCCCGGAGGACGAAGCATATTGCCTTCTTGGTATATTCGGTATCTTCATGCCCGTTATCTACGGGGAGACGAGAGAAAGTGGGATGCGGCGCTTGGTCAAGAAGGTCCACTCTTCGCGAAGAGGTGTATCCGGCGCAAATGCAGCCTTCAGGTGGCAACCTGAGCCCAACAGTCCAATAGGCGGCGACCCTGATTCCATCTCCCTTGCCGACGATTCCGTCACCTCCTTGGCGGAATTTGGGGGGAATCTTGTCGCTATTTACAGAGTAAAGTGGCCAGCGAAAGATGCGATAGGGGCCTTGTTTGGGGTGGCCGGGGTCACGTTTTTCGATCGCTCATTATGCTGGCAAACATGGAAGCGAAATGGAAGAGAGCTGATATCTGAAAAAACAATATTCAGCCCCGACTCGGGCAGCCCATTCAGTCAACCGTCAATAGCTGCGCTGGGTAACCAATTGTTGGCAGTGTGGCGAAGCGGCGGGACGCTGCGGTACTCAACTTCCCACCTGGGCAGCCGACAATGGAGCAGTCCAAATGCAATGGTAGTCGGGGGGTTTGCACCTCATTCCTCACCGGTACTGGCCAGCAATGAGACGAACGGCTCGACTCGCATCTATGCCCTCTGGAAAGGGGCCCCACCGAATCAGAGAGCCTACCTATCCTGGTATGACGGCGATCGCTGGGATACGCCCAGGCTTCTCCCCTATATTGAAACGGACATCACTCCGGCTCTCACATCTTTTAGGGGCAGCCTTTTCATTGCGTGGAAAATCTCCTCCGGTCAAAAGCTGTACTGGATGCGGTTTGACACAAACGGCAATCCCCTAAACGAAGAACCATACGAAGTATGCTGGCGCGGAGAGAGCGACACAAGCCCTACCCTCGCGGAGGTTGGAGGCACCGTATATGCGGCCTGGAAGGGGAAGGGTAGTTCAGCAGATAGTATGTGGCTCGCGGCCTGGAAAGGTGAAGAAAAGAGGTTTGGTCCAGCTCAGGTCATACCCGACAGCAAGACCAGTGCGGCGCCAAAGCTTGCTCGTTGGGGAGGATCACTTGTGTTGGCTTGGCGAAACGGGAGCTCAATGGCATGGAGGTGCGGAAGTGCAGAGTGATCGCAGAGTTGACCTTGATTTACTCTCTGCAACATGTCGTTTCAAACGGCATGAGCCTAAGGTCTCAAAATCTCATACCGTTTACACGGTCTCACGGCCCAGCCGAGCTTTGCCCCTCCTGGTCTCCAACAACGTAACCTTCCTTCACAACACCACCGCGGACAATTAAAAGCTCCGAGTCCCGACCGTCTGTATGTTGAATTCAGCTCAAGACACACCCTCAGGCTCTGAGTGCATTAGCTCCGGATTCAAGGGAGCAAACTAGTAGGTACTTACATCGCCAAATCCCCGAGACAGCATGACCTTCAAAGCTAGCTTTCTAGACCTCTTCGGCCAGCGAACCCACCGAGCCGTGGGGCTCCGGGGCCGGGTCACGCTTCCACGGCGGTGGGACCGGACCGTTGACCACACGACCAGAACTAGGATCGCGCTTCACACCCGGGTTGGTAATACCCGAGGGGTTCTTAAGCCCCGTTCCAGACACACGCGCTAGTACAGGATTGGGCGTTGACTCGGGGGTTGGGGCTGTGACGGCCAGAGTGGCCAGGGTGAGGAACACGATGTCGGCGGGCTTCATTGTGGGGATGAGTGTATTTGCGGTGATTGGGTGTTTGCTTAGGCTGGGAGCAGTAGACGTCGTCAGCAAGAGGAGGCAGCGAGGAATCTTTTATATCTAGAGGGTGGCCTGTTGCTCCCTCTCGTCTTCTCGTTGTACAGCCGCCATCCCCCACTCATCCCGTATTCATATCCCATCCCGATTCTGTCTCTCACGCACTCACACGCGGTCCCCCCAGCTGAAGCGCCGCGTGCAACAACCATACGCCTCCGAAGGGTGGGAATGCCTTAAAACATCAGTAGCCACCGGATTTTTATGCCGAGCCCCACTAGCCTCAGGGCCATCCGAAGACTGTCATTGATGGGCCTTGGGGGTTAAGTTCCTAGGATTAATTTGCTTGCCGTATGAAGGTCGTAGGCGACAAAGACCAGGCTTGCCAGGGGTCCATTGTCCCCGGCGGCCAACAATAAGATTGACGGGGGCCATTGCTGATTAGAAACATGATGTCTTAGCTCAGCTTCCATACGCGGTTCAGCGAGCCGCACGAAACGACAAGCATATACCAACATGGAACCGAGCCGCTCAACATCAGAGACACCACAGCTTCAGTTTTTGAATCATCACAGCATTCGAATCGGCCACCCGTAGCAGCACGAGCAATGCGTAGCAACTATATCGCATCAAATTTACATTCTACCGGCCAAGCCAGGAAAGGACAAGGATGCATGTCCCGCCACTCGTCCACGTACAACAACACGCCTGAAGGTTGCTGTTTGCCACCATCAACAGCCCTGTCCACGCTCTCTCAAATGCGTCAGCCCTCCAGCGATACGAATCGAGGCGCTCAACTCAGAGCTCGGTTCGCTCGAGCGTACGGGATTAAAATCCGAGATATGCACGACTCAGACAAACCAGTAGCACAAACTGCGGAGAGTATCGTGAGGGCCAACGCGCTTTAGACTTCCAATCCAGAACACCGTGGCAGCAAAAGGGTCGAATCACGAGTTGCAACTGCACCTGCCAAGAAACGGCATCCAAGGTGGCTGGGCCGTCCGCGGGAAAGGAAGGCAGATCGGGGCACGGGTCATTGAACAACGGGCAGGAGGCCCCTGGTGCTTGTTTGATCTCTCAGTGCTGCGGTTGCTCGCTTTGCAACTGCCTGGAAGGTTTCCAAGTTCAGCATAGATGGAAGGAGCACAGCTGCTGGATTCAGACTGGGGCATTGTCACCTTCAATCGTTTGATTGCACCGCAGGAGTCTGGCACCCTGCGACCGGGATTCTCCCAATATGCTTGCCCGCGTTCCCGAATCGACTTTTCACAGCAGTCTATCGTACAGCACTACTCGCGCAAGAAATATGGCTGCCTTACAGCCGGCCCAGACGTTCCCGCCGATCCCGCTGTTCCCATTCCCTCGTCGTTTTCGGGGCACCGGCATTGTTAAATTCGAGTTGGCCGGAGAGGAGGATATCTACCCGATTGCCAATGTCTGGGTGGACGATATGTTCAAGAACTCGGAATCCTTCCGCTACAAACGGCCCTTCTACGACAAGTACCCAGACGACGCCCTCGACATCCACGCCATCATCATTCAGGAGTTTCTTTGGCGTCCTGAGTACGTGGTCGTTGTCGCCAAGGAAAAACTCACTGAGAGCCAGCAAAAGAATCGATCCACCCATCCGTATGCGTCCACACCAAGGGCGCAAGCGCCAAGCGTTCCCAATGGCGACGGACCGCAAAGATGGTGTGTTGTGGCCTTTGGAGCATGGCGTTTCGGCGAGTCCTCACCACGGCGCGGCCAGTTCGTCGTCGACGTTAAAGATACCGAAGCACCTCCTTTATGTCCCCACGGCATGCATGCCTCGGCCCCCAGCATACCTACCCCCGCCCTTTTTACGCCTACCCAGAGCTCAGGTATGCATTCTACGTACCCCGAAATTCCTGCTCCAAGCTTCGCTATGCCTTCTTCGGCCCTCTGTACGCCTCCTCCACTTTTCGGGATATCCGACTTGTTTCGCGACACACCCGATACGCCCGGCGGAATACATTCCCCCTCCCCCAGACAGCCTAGTCCCGTCGTCTCTACGCCTGATTTGGTGGACTCTAGGCCTGCCCAGACCCCTGGTACGCATCCTCCGTACGCCACTCTGGCTACCCAGGTCGCCGAGACGCATCGCGCAATGCAGAACTTGGCCGACAGTCCTGACCGCAGTGTCCACCTGCCTCGATGGAAGGCGTACGTGAAAACAATAAGCGAGTATCGGAAAAGGTGTGCATATATGGTTGCCTCTCCCAAAGGAGTGATTCCTAACCGTTATACGTATTTTCAGCACGATTTTCAGGAATGGTCTTGTGCTCGAGGCCCTCGCCAAACAAAACACTCTCCCACCCCGCGTCAGCCGTCTTTTGCACGAATAGGGGCAGGAGCTGTCTAAGATGGATGGCACGCATCAGGTCGCTTTCGTAGAGTATGGCGACCTAACAAGTTGTCTCAGGAGACAATGGTGGAGAGCGCGCAAAGTCGTCGAGATTGGAAGTTTGCATGTCAAGGTTGATGGGGAGGAGGAGGATTGTGTGGTAAGAGCTGTATTCTCTAAATGAGATCAGAGACGTTACCAGTACCGAGGCAGTCTTCAGTCAATATATCAATCATTTCTATTCCAGGGGCCTCGAGACGCTATTTATACACCAACGCACACGTCATGCTTGACAAGGAAAAGATTCAAATCAGTCCACCATTGAGGGTCAGGTTCTGCTTGGCAAGCGCAACACCCCGCCAGGATAGCCAGGATAGCTCGACACTAACGCCCCTCGTCGAATCAACTCTCACAGAAGTCTCTCATGCGGCCAGCCCAGATGGGGGCCGCATAAAGAGCCAAGGATTTTGAGGACGACCCCTTTTCTTGTTCAAAAGCCCAAGGGATCCCATACGAAATTCCTCCTCCAACCATCCTCCATACCAACGCTCATATCTCTACCCCGTATTCTAGACCGAACCCAACTTTCCCAGCAGCATGGCTTCCAACAACATCCTCATCACCGACGCGACCGGCTACGTCGGCGGCACCCTCATCCACCGGCTCCTCAACAGCACCGATCCCACCGTTCAATCCCTCCACCTCGACCTCCTCGTCCGCACCCCCGACGCGGCCGCCAAGCTCCTCGCCGCCTACCCCACCCGCATCACCCCCATCCTCTGGGCCGGCCTCCTCGACACCGCCTCCATCGAAGCCACAGCCTCCGACTACGACCTCATCCTCAACGTCGGCTCGGGGTTCATCACCCCCCGGCGCCCAAGCCTTTGTCCGCGGGCTCGCCCGCGGACAAGGCCTCCCAACCTCCCGACCATCCCATCCCCTGGCTCCTCACAATCTCAGACTACACCAACCTTGCTGATCGCCCCCTCACCGGCGTCTCTGAACCCTCCCGCATCTGGTCCGACTCCTCCCCCCGCGCCGTGTACAACTGGTGTCTCGCCCGCGAAGCAGAATCCCACTACCCCCAACGAACAACCGAGACGTCCGTCCTCACCCTCGCGCACGAACTGGGGGTAAACACCACTAGTCTAAACACCCCGATTATCTTTGGGGAGGGGGAGGGACTGTTTAACAGACAGGGGATTATCATACCGACGCTGATGCGGTATAGGCTTACGAAGGGGTATGGGTTTAAGCTGAATGACACGGCGAATTTTGACTGGGTGCATGTGGCCGATTTGGCGGATGCGTTTGTGCTGTTGGTAAAGAGGATTAGGGGGGAGGGCGGAGGGGGAGGGTGGCATACCAGTTAATAGGGATGGGATATTGTTCCCTGCGGTGGGGAGGGTGATGCAGACGGAGATCTTTGAGAGGTGCTTGGACGTGCGCTTTGCGAATGGGGTGTTGCCGCGGGAGGGAACGTCGCAGGGGAAAGAGATTCGGCTGAAGACGCTGCGAGAGGTGGCGGATGAGGCGACGGGGGGGATGATGGATATGGCGGAGCAGGGGTGGGCGGGGAACAAGGCGATGACGGGGACGGTGCTGAGGCAGTTGGGGTGGGAGCCGAAGTTTGGGGTTGAGGCGTGGGAGAGGGACTTTGAGGATGAGTTTGTGGCGATTGAGGAGGGGGGGAGGGGATATACGTTAGATAGCTGTGTTGGGATGAGTAAGGGGAGGAGTTATTAGAGGGTTCGAGTTAGGAGGTTGGGACTAAAAAGGGCGAGACTATATCGGTTCAAGGGCTTCTCCTCTTTTCAGCATCGGTACACATTCCGCAATCTTCCCCTCTGCTGACACCAATGACTGTAGAAACCCACGTTAGGAATGATCACTTTGAATCCCTTCTCTTGACGTCAAGGCACTGAAAACATGTGTCTTCGGGGCGGACACCAATTTGGCCCGCTTGCATTTTGTCCCCAGGACGGAAGTAATGGCAAGGCGAGCAAGCTAGTTCTTGTAGCTTCGCACCACGATATACTCGTTGGGCGGGATATCAAGGATCTCGTCCCAAGTATCCAGCGCCGTCAAGCCCAACTTTTTCGTGGCTACTCGGTCGTGGTATTTACAGGATGGCGACAACGCGGTGCTTCCTGCTGCTGTGATTTGGCCTGGGCTAGACGCTCGTGGTAGTATCTTGGTGATGTTTTGCATCGCCAAAATAACATCGACATCGGCGATCCAGGCCCCCCCATCCCGCACAGAGACGACTGCCTCAATGATAACAACTTCCACATCTCTCTGGCCATAGGAATGGGTCGTGATGAGGGGATAGGTCCACTTGAGCAGACTGATATGCATGGTTGTCTTACCGAAGCAGTCATCTGGGGTGCCGTCGAACTTGGCATATGAGGCAACTCGCCACGCCTCTGGGTCGATCTTTCGCGACACCACCTCGGCTGGTGACCTGAGAAGGGACAGGCCGGGCTTCCCGACGTTACCCAGTAGGCGTTTGAGCCTCCACGGGGCATGGGTTCTTGTCGGATCAGCGAGCAACTATCACGTATACCGCGAAACCAGGAGTCAGCGAATGGTCTCGGTTGGTGTGTGAAGTGCGCGGATGGCACAAAACTCACATCTGGAAGGACAAAGAGGGAATCGCCAACGCTGAGAGCGAAACCCTTTTCCAGTTCATCTTGCCGATGGCTCAGGATGTCCTGTCCAATCTCGAAGTAGGCCATGGTGGAGAAAGCGATACAGCGAGAGAGAAAGACTCGGCGTCGCCAGCCGCGAGATACATTGTCCATGGGCAGCGTGATTTTGGCTCCCCACGGGGGTGAAAACGGGCGCTCCAGGATTCGCACCGTGATCTTTGCTCCTTCCATCGAGGCGTGAGAGTATAACAGGGGGGCAACAGCCATGTAGACAAAGCTCCTCAGAGCTGGGGATTTACGGCCTAGGATTAACGGTGCTAAGGCCGTTTGGTCTAATGACAGGTGTTGGAAGGCCCATAAAATGTCCTCTAGGGATACCTGGGTGGGTGGGATGCCAGTTCCGGCCGCGCCTCGAGGGCGGTGGATGAAAACAGCCGCCAACAAATTCAACCCAAAGCAATAGTCAAATCGCGTTCGCGGCCCCCCGTACTCCATTCGTCTTTGAATTCCATGATGTACTGGCTATGATATTTCAGTTTCATAGGCCTTTGGGATACAGGGCAGACTGTCCCGTTAGGGAGCCTTCGATAAGGCTCTGGGCGTCCGTACTCGTCGAGATCCTGCTGTACCCAACGGTAATGGTTTCCTCGTGGGGTATTAGACACGGCTGAGGATGTACCCTGCGGCTTCGGCCTCACCGCGGTCGCGAAATGCATATGCCTGCTCTTCGAGGCTTGAGGTCGGTTTGGGTCGAACAATTCAGGATCGCTGTATGCGATCAACGTCTCAACGTCATCCGGCAGGTCCATTCTGCCTACGATGCGGCGTAAAAGCTCGATTCTGTCATCAGACTTGGGAAGCATCTTGAGGATCGTCCGTATGTCGAGTAGCTTAAAAAGAGGGCTCGTCTGGTCTGTGCCGGCCCTTAGCGCCTCCATAGCAAATGTCTGACGGCGCCTGCCCGGGAGAGAAGCAAAGATCCGTGCGACTCGTCTGCAAAGTGAGCCATGCATGGCTCAATGATCATATCGAGTCACTGATCAATGAACCAATCGTCCGCAGCCGCAGGGGATGTTTTGCGAGGTATGCTAGTTGCGACTTTCAGGAGCACCCTCATTGCCAAGTCCGTATCCTCCGTAGGGATCGACCACGCGCCCAGGATGACTCCAAGGTTTGCCTGGAGTAGTTCTGTGAAGGAGAGCCTCGTTTCGTCGAGTTGGAGATTGCGAGTTTTTCGCACCGACGGGCCATAGAACCGGAAATGGCCAGGATGACTGAGGCGTCCTGCAGGGCAAGATGTTCGCCCGAGAGGAGCTTGTCGAGGGCTTCCACGGCGGAGACCCAGGCTTTCTTCACGCTCTGGTATGTTGACGAATCGCCCTCGCACATGCAGGCGAGGTTGTTGAGGATCAAGAAAAGCTGCTTATGGTGCCAACTTTGCACGCCATCCGCTGTCTGCAGCTATGTCCCGGCACTGGCGTCCCAGTCTGCGATCAACTTGCGAACAGTGGCCCCCACCCACAAGTAGGTAACACCCTATCATCGGTGGCGACGAGCAACGATGACCAGCCTAACGATCGGAGACCCAGTACTGGTGGCACCTCCGATTTGTCGACGGAGGATATATGCTCAATTCGATATCTCTTGACCCACAGCAGGCACCTCAGCCCCCAGTGTCAGTGTGAGGCAGCGAAGGCCCACCAGAACTCAGCAACGAGTCACCAACAGACGAGTCGGACAATGTCAGGAGCCAAGGGTATTTCCATTATTACATCCACCTCATGTTATCCATTACTATCTCTTCCTCATATCCAGAATCATGTCCCAGCCCAGTCCGTCTACCTGTACAGCCTACCAGGCTTCAACGGCTCCGCACGGTCATGCTTCAAGCCCAGCGCAATCTTGCCCACATTCTTGTCCGGCTTGACATCCTGAATCATGACCTTCACGCTACCAATCGCCCTCGCCCGCTCAGGGCCGCTCATCGGCTTCGCGGCCGTCTTCGGGAGATGGAGATACCGGCTGTTCCTGGCAAGCGTGGATGCATATCCCAACACGTCCGGCGCGACGAGAACGCTTTCCAGGAACACGCTCGCGAGACCGACGAGCAGCAAGCTAATCACAGAAGTGAGAAGCACCGCCACCCAGCGCCAGTCAAGCTTGTATACCAGGGCTTCTGGCGAGTAGACGCGTTTTGCCTTTCCACTCGGGGTTTTTGGGGTGAGATAGAGTGCCGATGCGCTGGGCGACATGAACCCAGTACCGGGCTCGCCCCCCGCCGCCACGGGGTCAATTGAGGATAGGCTGGAGTCCGTGAGGCACTCCGGACAATGGGTAATGTGAATAAAGGTGTTGAAGAGCATACCGAAGTAGCCGGCGAACTCCCAGGGGAGAGTATTAGCAGGATCTATAATGATTGTGTCGTTGGGTTTGCCGTCGACAAACGACCCATACTGCAAGGAATATTTCTCTATCGGTGTGATTGGGTAGTGCACCGGATAGGGATTTGCACCGTAGAGAAGCTCTGCGGAGAAGTCCTTGAGAGGCGTGTGCCATCCGGATGGGACGTCGTCCGGGCGGTAGAGGTTCACCTTTGTCAACCCACAGTCATGCGCAAACGAGGAGCCCGAGCTGGCATCAAGATGGCATAGCACGGTGCCGTTATAAAACACCTGCTGAAACCCGCACTCAATGACAGCATATGCCCAGTTGTCGTCAACATCCACGCTTGCGCCGACCTCCAGTCCAGCCGCTTCAAGCATCGTCGCGGCGTTTTTGAGACTCGAAAAGCGTACGCTGTCCACCAGTATATCGTCCACGTTCTTACGGGAAAAGAAGTCGATGCCTAACGTTTCCGAAATACTCCAGCGTGTTCCGGTCTCGTTGAGTTCCCTGCGCGTGGCGTTTTTCCAATCAAGACATGTGAAATTGAAGTAGGATGATGTGATGGGAAAGGTGATATTTTCGAAGGGCGCTTGGGCGTCGGCCGACGCTTTGGCTTTATCCTTGTCCTTTTCTGTCGCCTCGAATAAGTTCACAGCGAGAGGAGGTAAACCGAGAGGAACTCCGTAAAGCGAAAGTGTCTCGAAATATTCACCGTAGCCGGTGTCAACCACCTTCTTTGGGAGCGGATGGTTATATGTATCCTGGTTAAAAGATTTCGGATCCGACACGCGCTTAACCCCCTCCCTCATGAAGGCTCCGACGTAATAGACAGAGACAGACTGCCAGATGTTGGACAAAATGGTGGGGTTGCCTATCTTCTCCGCGGCCCCTGGCGAGAGGAGCATGTTGTTGCCCAAGACCGGCGCGTACACAACAGCCACTTCATCTTCCACGTAGCCGCGCTCGAGCGTGTACGTGCGAAGTAGGGCTTGAGATCCGATTGGTGATAGCGCCCAGATGATGAAAATGCCGAGCGTCAGGAGGTCGAGGCGGCGAAGGAGGAAAGGTTGCTTCATAACAGCACCGAACGAATTGCTGCCGATGAGCTGTTCCAGCTCCATGAGCTTGACGCCACGTTCCACTTTGTAGGCCGCCCATGTTTTGAAGGCCTGAGCGGTGACAGCAGCAAAGACAATCGGCCAGACGGTAACAGCAATCTTGATAGGGTCGATCATCAGTCCCCAACTACCCCCGATCGATTTGCCGTTCATGGCTACGATGAAGCAGGCCAATACTGTTGCGAATTGTTAGCTGGGATCCATTGAAGGGGCCTGGACTTCGGGAAGCGACGAAAGGGATGAACTCACCGAGAAACAAGATGGGCAGAACGACGCTCAAACTCGCGAGGAAGTAGAAGGAGAATGCAGCCCAGCGACGCTCCAACGTCGTTTCGGATTCCTGCCGCTTCTCCGCCTTCTCATCGAGGTCATTCAGGTCCTTGACGGTGACCTTGTATGCCCCCTTCCCGTTCTCAGCTTTTCCGTTTGCCTGCGCGTCGGCTCCGTTGGGCTGTCTTGCGGGCGGGGGTGGCTGGGGCGGACCTGCCATGGCGGCGACTGCAACGCCCGCTACAGCGGTGGCAGCCCCCGCAGCAACGGCGGGAGCCAGATTGGTAGTCGAGCTGGGGGTATCTTCGCCCTCCACGAGGTCCGGGCCATCGTCGTCGTCATGGTGCCCATCTTCGTCGAAGTCCTCGTCGTCGGAAATATCAGTGTCCGACATGATCTCGTCGCCGTCGAGGAGATCGGGGAGAGCTGCATCGGCTGCGCCGACAAGACCGAAGAGCAGAGCCGTCTTGAAGCGTGATCTGCGCTGTTGCTTATGGTAGAGGGCCTGCTCGCGCAATGCTTCTTTCTCGTCGGCAGTGAGGGGCTGCTCGGGCGCGCCTGCCTCTGCTGAGGGGCTCACCGCCTTGTCGTTGGGTGGAGTGGTGTCGGTCTTGGCAGGCGTTGCTGCTGCCGCGACATCGCCAGTGGTGGGCTTGGTGGTGGCCTTTTCCGTGTCGGATTTGTCGACTGGTCGCTTCACCTTGGCAAGCGTGCCATCAGGCATGCGAACGGTGATGATCTTGTACTGGACGCCATCCTTCTTGGCTTCCGTCAGTGCCGAGCCGGTCTTTGGCGCGTCGGCTTGTGGTTGGGGCTGAGCCTTTGCCTTTTCCTGTTCTTTTTCGAGCTCTTCAGGAGACAGCTTCTTCTTCACTGTGACGATTGTGCCGTCGGGCTTCTTGACTTTGATGAACTTGAAGCCGGGGGGCGCGGTTCGTGCTGGGGTGGGGCTTGTGGGCCCATTCGGTTCTGCTGGCGCCATTGCAACTGTAGCGTCCCACAAGCTTAAACACACGTTAAACGCACTTGCTCAAGGCTTGCAAAACTTGGCGAATGTCAAAATCAAACCGAGCAGAACCAAAGCATCGGATGGTATTCGCATTTTGTTCCAACTCAGATGACAGAACGCGATTGCTGTCCGGGCGCAAACCTCCGCTCCGAGCGCGTTCCAGCCGGCCAAACGTAGCCACAATCGGCGACAGAGCGCATGAGCAAGGTCGAGATGGGAATAGCCCTCGGTGACAACTCGCCCGGGCGTTCCCTCTATTGACAGCTGCATGCAATAGTCGGCTTCTAGATGGGCTGGACCGGCAGTACCCATGCGAGGCACGATCCTCCTCGATCGAAAAAAGCTTTCCAACCCCGGAAAAACGCTCTTGGCGCGGTGGCAATACGCTCTGAGAGGCCCAGAACGCCATGCAGGTGCTTGGCCAGGCCCAGCTGGACAATCGACGCAAGCCACAAACCACTAGCGCGTCCCAGCTGGGCCAAGAAGGAGATGGTCGTGCTGAATGGCATCATTTGTTGCCGCCCAACACGATAAGCATGGCCAAGGCCTCTTGTCACCTCTTATCGCCCTGCGCAGCTCAGCTGGGCGTCGTCGTGAAATTGCGGACTCAAAGCTCCCAGACGCCCGCGGCATTTGCAGTTGGGTTAAGACATTTTGTCGCCATTGTTTCTCTCTCCATTCCTGCCGCTCTCCAAATCAGCCAACATGCCGGCAGCAACAACTGCACCGGCCCAGCCGGCAGCGGCAGCTGCAAAGCCCGCTGCGACTGCTCCAGCGCAAGAGTACACAATCGTCACGGTGAAGAAACCAGATGGCACCTTGGTCAAGGTCAAGAAGCCGATCAACAAGGCGAAGGCCGCTGGCACAGCGGGAACTGCCCCTGCTAAGCCGGCGCCTGCTTTGACTCGCGCTCTTCCCGCAGCGGCTCCTGCAGCGGCGGCTCCGGCACCGGCACCGAAGCCTACTCCCGCTCCAGTGTCCACTCCCGCAGCGCCCATGACGGCGCCCGCAACTGCTGCTACGGCCGCCCCAGCACCCGCCCCTGCAACAGCCCCCGCCCCTGCAACTGCGGCGGCGAAGCCAAGCGTCACCCCGACACCCGCCCCGGCATCAACGCCGGCGCCCGCAACTACCGGCGCCACCGCCGCCCCCGCTGCCCCCGCTGCTGCACCAGCTGCTACCCCCTCTGCCGCTGCTAAGCCCGCAACACCAGCCGCTCCGGTGGTTCCAGCAGCTACGGTCCCTGGCCTTGTGGTTGGCGGCATCGCCACCTTTGGAACCAATGCCTCGGCGTTGGCAACGTCGATCACGACCGCCAGTACCGGTGTGCATAACCTCGCCACTGTGTTTGGGCTGGCCCCAGCAACGCCCGCTCCGGCCCCGGCAGCTGCGGCAGCCCCCGTTGCTCTAGCTGCTGCTGCCCCGGCGGCGAGACCACCGCCAGCAGCAGCACCTGCCGCCGCTGCGGTCCAAGCACCCACCGCAGCACCAGTCGCAGCCGCACCGCCTGTCCAAGCACCCAGCACCCTCCCCGCCCCCCTGAATTCCCTCCACGCCCTTGCCAACCAGCCCGCCGCCCAACCCGTGGCTACCCCCCTAGTGGCAGGCCAGCCAGCAACCGCCGCTGCGCCAGGTCAACCCGCGCCGGGCACCGCCGCCCCGCAGCTCGTGCCCACTCAGGTTGGCCCACCCTTGACCCCCCAGGAACAAGCCCGACAAGCCCAAGAACAAGCTCAGGCTCAGGCCCAAGCCCAAGCCGGCGTCGCCCCTGGCGCCCCTGCCACAGCAGGACAATCCGCCGCCCTCATCACCACCGCTGTCACAACCCTCGTCACCTCCGTTCCCGCCGCCACCGCCGGAGCCCCGGGTATTGCTCCTCCTGTCCCCGCTACGGCTGCGCCCCCAGTGACGCTCCCTCCTCCTGCCCAAGGAGACGTGAGCCGGGCGGAGGCTGCTCCCGGAGGTGGACAGCCGCAGACGCAGGTCCATGCTCAACCGGCGGATCCGGGCGCGCAGGCGCAGGGACAGGGACAGGTCAATGCGCAGCCGCCGCCTCCTCCGCCGGGAGAGCCCGCAGATGAGCCCCAGGGTGGGCATGAGCCGGCGGGACAGGAACACGAGCCTCAAGGTGCGCATGAGCCGGCAGGGCAGGAACATGAACGTGGAATCAACGGTGACGGTCAAGGAGAGGGAGAAGAAGAAATAGCCGAGTGGGAAGAGGGCATGGAAGAGGTAGACGAGGTAGATGGTGTCGAGGGGGAAGAGGAGATTGCCGAGTGGGAAGAGGGGATGGAGGAAGTTGAAGATGATGGAATAGATGGGGTTGAAGGAGAGGAAGAGATTGCCGAGTGGGAGGAGGGCATGGAAGAGATCGAAGATGATGGCGTGGATGGAGTGGAGGACGCGGATGGAGATGAGGTTGTGGATGATGATTGTGGTGTGGATGATTATGATGATGGGGTTGACGATGGGTTTGATCATACGGGTGGCGCACATCACATGTAAGGGGGGCTTAGGGGTTGGCTCTGGGAAATTGTAGTTTGGTAGTAGGTTTCTAGATAATATCATGGCATCGTTAATTACATAAACTTGCTGAATATGTCGTGGCTTACCTCGACTAGTGGAACTCTTCGTTGCGAACACGAACATCTAAATGATACGTGCGTTGTATAATTAGGTTCCGAGTCTTTTCACTTGAGGAGTTTGCGGACATCGCGGAGAGCTAGTACCGTGCTTATGGTCTCGATAAAACCGGTTTTCTGAGGTCACCGTGCACTGCAATTCCACTAACCCTAACCCTGCTAATCGAGGGGTGATGTACGAATCCCAGGGAGTTAGGGTTATGTATAGAGTGCACGGTAACCTCAGAAGCCCGGATGTCTACGAGATCATGCGGTAGTGCTTTGATGGGAGTCACGGTCCTCGCAGGTGGGCAGCAAACAGTGGTTGAATTGGTTACTTTTTAACATCTTGGTTGAAGACGGCTTCAATAGCAGAGGTAGCTATAGCTAAACCTGGGTGCTGGGACCACTTGTATCGGATAGTGTGGAAGTGTTCGGCGAGGAAGCCACTGAGAAGGTCCTCTGCGGCTCAGCGCAGTGCATGATCGGAGAATGCCTGGTAATGGGTCAAGTCGGACATGTTCTCGGAAATGTTTCCAAAAGCGGAAGCGGAGACCCGGGGATGGGATCGATGCAACCGAACGAATCCACACCTTGATCGGTCGGGAGAGGGATCTCCCATGGCGCCCGATTTTACCAGCCCAAAACACTAACGTGCATACAGCGACTTTGTATCAGATCTTGTTAGTGGCTTTTGGCCCCTGCTAACAGTTCTACTGCAAATTTGTTAAGATCGGCGTTAGAGCCTTGCCCTGGCTGGTAAGATCAGGCGCCACGGGATCCGTGGGTGTCCCCTGCCCAGTGGCAACCTTGGGGCACAAAGATTCGCCAAGCATCTTGAACCGGAAACCATGAAAAGGCGATGTTCTACCTCGCCCATGCAGTGGCCTACCCACTTTCGCCTGCTTTTTGCTTATTTCTGGTGTATGAAGACGCGGAGCAGCGGGCGTCGAACTGCCGAGCGACAGCCAATATCGGTGCTCTGAGATCCAGATGCCCGCTCAGCGAAGTTTCTGGGCCACTGGTGCCATGCGGTGAATACCTTGCAGGGAGGTCGTGAGGCGGTTCGTCGAAGTGCAACACAGTTGCATGCTTGGGAACAAGTCGCACCCTCCGTCTATAAAACCATGACCTGCGCTGGTGTTTTTGGCTCCTCGCCCCTCTCAGTCTTCGTCTACCCTCCCAATACGCATTCGCTTCAGGTTTCATGGCGTGTCTGTCTTTAACGCGCCGCACATCAATCTTGACCATGCCTCTCCAGTAGGTGATCTCACTCGCTCCTTGGATCACGCTCCCTTATTCTTATGTCCCCTTTTTCTGTCCATCCCGCCCCTCCTTCCGACTGCTCTCTCACCTTAGGTGTCTCTTCTTCTTTGTCCTATAACCATCTGGTCCCTACTTCCGCAACCTGCCGTCCCCTTATCGCCTTCTGGAGGTGCGCCTTTCCACTCCCATGTTCCATACATCCCTCTCCCACGCCCTATACCCCCCCTTCCGAGCATTACCCCTGCCTTCGAAGAACAGGGCGTAGGTAGGTATCACCACTCTTTTTGGTGGATGCGTAGCTACCATGTATTCTTCTTTTCCATCTGACCCTCCGCTAGAAGCACTCCCGATGACCGCAATGCTAGTGCGAACAAGGGCTACGGAACATCGTCGCCACATCTGCCCAGCCCCTCCAGTAGCCTCTCTTCATGGAGCTCTGGCGTGACTCGTACCGCGACGAACAATGGCAAAGACACGTCTACACTCAACGATGTGCTTGGAACTGGCGCTCAGTTCTTCTATGGCCCGTGAGTCCATTCTCCCTTTCCCGGCTCGCCCTGTCCAGGTGCCGAGTTTGCTGGCTGATGTGAATGACCAATGGCGTC
>Ga0247780_1000413_pt1 | contig 41700 bp, 33 predicted proteins | sample UWRJL079202R5_FD_179927 | JGI IMG/M metagenome (GOLD analysis project Ga0247780, IMG submission 179927) | Plant litter microbial communities from Arlington Agricultural Research Station in Wisconsin, United States - UWRJ-L079-202R-5 | ecosystem: Environmental > Terrestrial > Plant litter >...
CCTTCCGCTCGGGCCCCTACTCGGGCCCCAAATCACGTGATATGATATGTTTTCAGATACGTCACGTGACCAGGATTCCAAATCTGAAGTCAGATTCAGGGTTAGGGTTATGGTTCAGGAGTTATTAGCGTTTGAAAAAATTAAACAAATGGGTATTCGGAAATAAAAACAAGGCTAAATCTAATCAAAGAAGGTAGTTTTATATGTAGATTTTTACCTAGAATTCAGAACTGGAATTCGTTTTGCTATAAAGCTTATAATAAGAAAGATATTACTGTGTAAAGTCTAATAATAATAATGATTTAATTAATAACTGGTTAATATGTAATATAATAAGCTCTATTACTTATGTTTATTATATGAATCATTACATAAAATCCAAAACTGGAATCAGTTTTACGATACTGCTTAAAGTGAGAAAGATATTAGTGTTTAAAGTTAGATCATAATAGTTATTATTATAATAATCTGTCAATAAGTAGCATAATAAGAGGTAATAATTACGTTTCCTATACAGTTTACTACGTAGAATACAGAGCTGGAACTCTTTTTACTATACGGCTTATAATAATAAAGATATTACTGTTTAAATCTTAAAAATAATAATAATATTAACGTAAACTTAAATATCTCTCTGGTTTTAATAGCTATTCCAAATCGGGCTTTAGATTAAGAATTACAGTTCAAATCTACATATGATACTATCTTATTCTATATTATAAACTAAAATAATACTTGTGAAAGTCATGGTTTTTTTACTTTAAACCTGAATATCTCCTTTTACTAAACCCTAACCCTGAAAATAGAGTGAAAATCGGATTCTACATCACGTGATGCATATTAAAACGTATCATTTGATTATGTAAGCTAATAATTAAAAATTATTATATTATTACTCTACTTTACCTAGTTAAGTTAAAAAAACCTTTAGTTTTTCACAGATAGAAATAGAAATAGTATAGTGGTAAATAGTGTAATATAAATTAAAGAGGTTCCCAGTTCGAATTGCATTTGTGAAAGTGAAAAAAACCTGTAAATTGTAAATTGTAGAATAAAAACTGTAAACCCTGTAGAATAAAGCCTGTAAACTCTGTAGAATAAAGCTTTTAAACCTTGTAGAATAAAGCCTGTAAACTCCGTAAAAGAAAGCCTGTAAACTGTATAAAATAAAGTCTTTAAATCTTAAAAAATACAGCTTTAAAAAGTAAGATTTATTATTAATTATTTTTTTATCTCTTTAAATAGATGTATTGGCCTCCGGACAGGTTTCTGTCGCTTTATTCGCTGCACTTATTTAAATAAGCTTAATACCCTACGCTAAAATTGCCAGGAGCGAAAGTGAGGAATGGAGCGCCCCATAGCGTAGCGAAGGGCCGTCGCGGAATGACGAACGAAGCGACGCCAGCAATTTTAATTATAACCACAACTACTGTAAGGGACTTTAATTCCTTACATTAGTATTCTATTTAATTATATCCTATTATTTAGACTTACCTTTGCGCATTATAGTGATAACGACCTACATTAATATAAAACCCCCCGTCTAGAAGTGCTAGCTTAATAAGCTGTCTTCAGAACGCCCCTTAGTCTTTAGTGTCTTACTATACGTTCTGTCTTAACCTGCACTAGTCCTCTTAAGGCCTATATCAGGTACATGTTGTAATAAGTATGTAACGGTGCTTAGTATAGAACAGAGCCTAATATAGAATAATAAAGGAAACGTAACTGTAGATTAAGTTATCTTCCTTTAATTAAGGGGCTAGAATGTTATTAAGCTTTTAATAAAAGGTCTTTATAGTGAAAAATCGTCAGATTAATAAATGTAAAAAGAAGTATAGTGTAAAGAACTACGCGGCGCGGCTCTTTTTTAACAGTAACATATAATCGAGAACGCATCGCTATATATATAAGCAGCTACAGTAATATTACATATAGAGCCTAAAAAGAATGATAGGGTTGTCCTAAACAAACGCCTTAAGTTAATACAGGAGAGGGAAAGGCCTGTTATAAGCTGTGGAAAGCTTTAGAAGAATACCAGAGCCTATTATAAGGTAAAACTAACTAATATAATAATAGAATAGTATTATTCTAGACTATTCTTTATAGTTCTGCTAACGTAGTAGCTAACGTAGCTACTGTGATGCTCTAGTTAGTTCTATAAGGCAGTAGCCCTACTGGATTTAGGAGGTTCCGCCCTCTTGGATTTTAGAAGATTTGACTAGTATTACGACCTGCACCCGACACAGGCCTTAAGAGGACTAGTGCAGGTTAAGACAGAACGTATAGCAGGACGCTAACAGGTAAGGGGCGTTCTGAAGACACCTTATCAAGCTAGCACTTCTAGATAGGGGGTTTAATGTCACTGTAGGTTGCTGTTACTATAAGTCAAAGGGGGGGGAACTGGCCACCCCCCGCACTGGCCACTTCTGTAAGCATAGATCCGAATCTTCTCGAACACCAAACACACCGCCATTTCTCCTTCAAAATGGCATCAAATTCTTCCAAACTTTAGAATTTACTTCATCAATCGCTTTTAATGGCCTACACCGAAGATGACGTATGTAACGCCTACTTTACGGCCAGGAGGTACGGTAACGTTAGCTACATCGCCAGACTTAACGGAATTCCACGCTCTACCCTACAATGGCGACTTTAAGGCCTCCTCTCCAGGCCAGCGGCTCACGCACACGAAATGAGGCTATCAATAACTTTTAAGACTGAGTTATCCAAGTTTATTTAACTGTAGGTAGTTATTAAAGCCCCTTTTACGTACGGAATGATTAGGGAGTTAGTACAGTGTATTTACGTTAAATCTAGTAACGATAAGTATATTAATAAGAGTTAGTGTATAGCTTTTCTTTAAAGAAACCTAGTTTTAAAGATTTAAAAAGTATAGTAAATTAATTTAATAAGAGTTAATTACGTTATAAAGGAAGTTATTCGCCTTTAGTTTAACTATCTTTAGTTATCTTAAATTTTAGTTATTCCTTTATAAAACCGGTATAATATTAATAAGATAGGTATTATGAAAGGTATTATTGATAACGGCTTAATAGTTAAAGCTGCTAATAAACGTTTAACTTAAAAAAATAACCTTAAATCTTATACTTAAATTAACATTATAAAGTGTATCTTAACTATAAGGGTAGCTCTCCCTCCCCTTATTATTTTTTAAGGGAAAAACGTTAATGCTTAATAGTTTAAAGAAGATTTAAAGAAGTATAGGGACTGGAAATTCACTATAATAAAGAAAGGCTAGATTAATAACGTTATTAGTTTAGAATAGTTAGAAAAAGTCTTCCTAGTTCCCCCCCCTTTAACTTAATGCGCAGAGGTGAGTCTGAACAGTAAGACATAAATGAATCATTAAATACTAACGTGAGGAACTAGAGTCCCTCACGGTGGTTGTGGGCATAACTATAGCTATCTATATTAACTAAGACGTACCTCTGTACCTTACTTGGTTCACGGTGCTTAGTGGTGCACCACGCAGTTGCAGCTAAGCAGTTAACTAAACAGTGCTTAGTGTGTCAGTCCTGGTGGACTGCCAAGCTCTTTCTTACTGGTCGTAGGGGCTTCAGGTCTTTACACCCCTAGCCCAGTGCGCAAGACAGTGTGCACTGTCTTCTGGCACTGTTCCTTCCGCAGGGGATTCGTCGGGCCGCCCCGGCCCAAGTGACGGCCTGCAGGGTCGTCACAACTAGTGGTTACACCTCCGCTGGGATAATAAAGGCCAGCGTAGAATGGGGTCTACTGTTATAATTCTAGGGTTTTCTATAGCAGGGGCTAACAGTGGGTCCCTAGCTGTGCTAACCTTTATTACCCTGTCAGAAGTGTATAAGTTACGTAACTATATAACAGCTATAAGCTGTTACTTGCTGGAGGCCCCTGTAATACAGAGAGCCCATAAGGCATTCAGTAGCTAGAAATTAACACTTCTTTTGAAGAATTCTAACTAAACCACTACTTTAAAGCTTATAAGTTGCAAGTCCAATGTTTGTACATACTAGAAGCTTATCCTAAAGGATTTTAGTAATAAGAAAGTGATTTAGTTAACCCTAAGAAAATCTGCAGAGTATAGGGAGCAGGCCAGGCAATTTAATCAGTCAGTGTTAGAAGCACTGCACTCTAGATTCTATAGAATTAAAGGAGTTGCAATTCTATGATTATATTGCTTATTCTGCTCTCTCTTCTCTAGCTCTAGCTAGAAGCCAGAGGCTTCTTTATAGACTATTCTGTAGGATTCAGGCTTTGTCTCTCCAGTGGCTAAGGCTCGCTGGCGTTCTGGCAGTGCTAGGCATCCAGTCAGCTCCGCTGACTAGATGCTCAGGGCCTCTAGATCCTCTTCTTTCTAACAGTTAGTTAAGGCAATGCTAACAGATAAGTTGTTTCTCCAGAAGGTTAGCAAGGCCTTAAACGAGAAGGACTTTAAATTGGCCCTCTTTAAGCGAAGGATTAAGTCGCTGGAGGCCGAGGTTAATCAGCTACAACGCATAAAGAGGAGGAGAGTCGAGCTAGATCCAAATACCTTATTCGCGAATATCGAGACAATTCGCGCTGCACAGAAGGCTGTAAGGCGCAATCCGTTAGAAGATTCGAATTCAGAAGAAGAAGGCGATTCTAGTGATGTAGAGGGTTGTATTCAAGCGCTTTGAATTGATTGTTTTATTTGTTGTTTTGTGAGGGGTAGTGGTTTTGGTGACCCTGGTCCGGCTTGTTCCGCTTCAGGGGGCGTTTCGCTTCAGGGTGCACGAACTTTGCTATCTAAGAGGCTGATACTGGGCGGTTGTGACAGTGAGTGATGCGGCAGGTGGCTTGCATGAGACGGAAATTGCCGTCTCAGCCCCTCAGCCCCCGCTGTACCCCTCAGGGGCTAAGGCAACGACGCGCCGATATAAACACTATAAAGGAGTGCTCAACCCAGCCGCATAATTAGAGCTCTCAAACCAAAAATCTGCCGCGTCCAAGGCTACAAAATGCGGCAGCATCCGTGGCGCGTCCCCCGAGCCAACCAGGGCGGTCCGTCGAGTCGTTTCAGAATTGTCGCGAGGGAAACCATTATCCAGCTGGTCCTCTTCTTCTGGTATCTCGACGCCACATCCACATTTACAGCCCCTGAGAGCCTTATCGACAATGGAGCCGGCAGAAATGCCACCTCACCGGCAACTCCGTCTCCCGATCCCCCTCCGGCCCCCGGTATTCCCAGTAGCTCTCTTCTCCTGTATGCATGTCTCACCACATTAGCTATTCTGCCGCGCTTCTGGCTGGGGATGGGGGCCGTAGCGGCGTATGGGGGGAACATGCTGTCGACATGGTGGCGGGGGGTCTTGACGGCGCTGACATATCAAACTGGGAAGGCGCTCTGTCCGGGTTGGCTGCAGTGGTTCATACACATGATGCTCCCCGGCGCTCCCTTTCCCATATCCATCGCAGGCATAGAGTGGACGCTCATGGCCATGTTTTGCTTTATTCTTGGCTTCTCTCCGGCAGTCGCTTTTGTCACGTACCAGGTGGCTGACGCATTCATCCACCCGCTGAGGCGCCAGATGGATGGCGCCTCGGCCAAGTCCGAATTGCTCGTCAGCCAGCGCAACGCCCTGGCCTGGTTCGGCCGTTCGTACTCTGTCATCGGCATTCTCGACGCGTCCTTCCCGAGCCTTTTGAGGCTCAATGCCATCGTCTTGGCTATCCTAGGGGCCGCCTTGATAGTAGGCGGGATAATCGGCTCTGCGATACTTCCCGGCACCTACGTACCCGAGTCCCAAGCGCCGAAGCCAGGCGAGGGCCAGCCACCATCAGCGTTCAAGTACACGCCGCTAAAAGACACCAACACGATTCGAGTGCTGCGGATCGAACCCAGCCTGACAGATGCCCTCCCTGTGAGATGCAGTCTGCTGCAGGTGTCCCTGGGACAGACTTGGCTGTCATACAATGCCGTGTCTCATAAATGGCCGGCCTCTGATATCCCCCACGTCACTCCTTCAGGAATACCTCGGACGGACAATCAGGCTGGCGGAGAGCCGGTCCTTATCGATGAGGCCGAGGCATTCCTGAAACATGCTGAACAGGACGGCGGCGACGGCGACGGGTCAACAAATGGGACTGATGAGCCTATCAAGCTCCTCGTCAACGGCTATTCGTTCGCTGTGCATCCCGACATCTTGGGCAAGCTCCGAGGCCTCAGATCAACGATTATGTACCACTGTGTGTGGATAGACAACATTTGCATCGACCAGGAGAACAAGGCGGAGCAGGCGCAGCAGGTGTCCATAATGGACAAGATTTACGAGCACGCCAACCACGTAATCGCCTGCCTCGTGGGTTTAGAAGAAGGCATATCCCACGGCGCCCTCCACCAGGTGCGACGCTTCTTCCACCTCAAGCTCGCGCCGATTGAACAGGAGGTCGAGGATGCCCAGACCATCCTCTACCGGTTGCGCGACTCGAGGCTCCTCCAAGACTTTTCGGCGCACGACGATCCGTCGGCTCTCATGTCTATCATCGGCGAGCCTAAGCACTGGGCGGCACTGCACCGGCTTGTCGTGAACCCTTGGTTTCGCAGGGTTTGGATGCTCCAGGAGGTTGCCATGGCTGAACGCATCGAGCTGCGCTACTGCGGCATCGAAATTCACTGGGATATATTCACGCGCGCCATGGCGGCCCTGCGCCGTAGCGGTCTTCGAGATTTCCCCGCATACCTTCGGCTCATGGAGGGCTTTCCCCTTGAGGAGGGACAGGCCTTGGACGGTCTTTGCGCGGCTGGCATCGACGGAGCCATGATCTACGACAACTTGCGGCGGTGGCGGCTAGACGACAAACTCCTCTCCCTGCTCGACACATTGATCCTGTGCCTGAGGTTTCAGAGCGGAGAAGACGTGGATCGCATCTTCGCCATGCTCGGCATCATACCCCAATGGGATAGGGACAGTCTCCAGATCAAGCCAGACTACCATACCGACAAGAATCTGGTCTTCCAGACGGCGGCGTGGCGGCTGCTCGCGCTCGGGGGGCCGGAGAATCAGTTTAGGATGCTCCGCTTTGCCGGCGTCGGGCGGAGCCGTCGCCTGGAGGAGCTCCCCTCGTGGGTGCCGGACTGGACCGCGGGCCTCCAGGAATTTGTGCTCGAGCACCGCAACCCGGCCTCGAGCTTCAAGGCTTCGCGGAGGGCGCCCCAGCGCGTCGAATTCATAAAGACAGCGCCCGGAGTCGTGCCCAACGCGCTGAAGCTAAAGGGCTACTTGGTCGATGTAGTGGTCGCACTCGAGGACCTATCAGAGACGCCTCCGCCAGGGTCTCGCCAGATGCCAGCGCAGGCGGCGCTGCGCTTGGCGTTGCGGCACGCAACCACAACGACGATATATCCTTCGCTACACGACGCCTTCTGGCGCACCCTCGTAGCCGACTCGGACATCAACACCCGCCCGGCCAGCGAAGCGTCCCTCGGCGGCTACAAGAACATATTGCAGCGCTACGAAGAGCTCCAGGCAAGGACCAACGACGACTTATCCGACGAGGAGGTCAGGGAACGTCAGGCGCTGTACTGGACCATGACCACGGCGCAGAACGAGGACAGGATGTTCTCCCACCTCCTCGTCACGGATCTCTCCAAGAGCCTCCCCGATAGGGGCGGCGATATCTGTTCCTTGTTCAGCCAGAGCCTCAACAAGACATATATCCAGGCGTCGGACATGACGGCCAGGAGGCAGTTCTGCGTCACGCAGTCGGGCTACATGGGTCTGGTGCCTCGGCTGTCGCGGGTGGGGGACGTGATCGTAGTGTTTCACGGTGCTGGGACTCCGCACATTTTGAGGAAACGAAGTTCCGAAGACAAGAAGGTGGTGGACGACGAGAAAGAGTCCTTTGAGCTCGTGGGCGAATGCTACGTACATGGGTTGATGGATGGACAGGCCGCTGGCGAGGAAAGTGTTTTCATAATTGTCTAGGTAATAAGACAAACAGCAAGACCCAGGATATCAACATGTTGATAGGGAGGTGAGCGACATAGTTCCGAGTATTTTTGCCATAGATAAGGTAGTCCCGAATACAAATGCTAGAGGCTCTGACCAAGCAGTTTCTTATGTACCTAGCCTTGGGCTTTCTTAAGCTTCTTTATTACCTAGAAACGTCCGTTTGCCCATCGGGCACTCAGGTAATACATTAAGGTACCTACTTACAGCTGAGTTCCAGATAACTAAGCTGTTAGGTTCGTTTAACACGAGGTGTATGACTCACGGTCCTTCAATACAACCATCAGCTAGTCATTTGTCATACCGCACAGACTCAAAGGATGATAATCCAGCAGTTCCGGGGCGCATTCACAGCAAGAATCTTGGCGCTGTACACATTGTTCTGCTCCATGCCTCGCAGCTTGCCGCCGAGTGGCCGACATGCTTCCTCGGAGAGCGGTTGCAAGAAAGCAGCAATCACCCGAGCACTTGGCTTCTGGGCTATCACTCACGAGTCACGCTACAAACAACAAGGGGGCATAACTCAACGTGCTTCAATTCGCCCTGCGAATCTAGGTAGGTAATCAAGTGACTGCCTCTTTGCTAACTCAAGTCTCTCAAAGTACCCAACCGAGAGAAAGACGCCAAAAACCAATTGGTTGCTAGGGGCAGAATATTCTGCGTCCACACCAATCTAGACTCAGCCTCAGCCAGGGCTGCCCCCTATGATACTCCGAGAGCGCTGTTTGGTGGTATTCAGAAGTATTGACGACCTTCCGGTGGACCCGTACGACCTTGGTAGGAATCAGCGTTGGGTGAGTGAGGCGTAGTAGCTCATGTCGGTGGCATTGTAGTAGCCGGGTCCAGCGCTGCGATGTGCAGCACTGGTCTGTCGAGTGCCGCCTTGTCGACTGCTGCCCTGTCCAGTACCGCCCTGGCGAGTAGCGGCCTTTGCAGACTCTGCAGCCTTGTCAGTCTTTTTAGCCTCCTTGGCAGCGGGCTTTGCAGCCTTCTCAGCCGCCTTTTTAGCCTTCTTTTCAGCAACTTTCTTTTTAGCGGCTTCTTTTTGCGTGATGGCGATTTCATCCAAGAACTTTCGAGGATTGGCGGCCGTTTTTTCAGAGTACTCCTGGACCTTGGGCCGTCGAGCAACGACCTCATGATCATTCGCTGGTTCTGACCCTTCCTTGTACTTTCCCTTGTGTCTAGGACCACTGAAAAAGGGATGTTGATCCTTGCCATGAACCGCGTCTCCACGCAGAACGTCGCCCGTCTGTCATATGCCTGCATACATGGCGTCCCTGTCGATCCTATCTTCCATGGAAGTTCTTCTCTTTTCCAAGTCCAATGTGGTTTCGTCCTCCATGAATCTCTCCCTGTAGGCGAGGTCTGTATCTTTTTTCTTTGGAAGCATCATGTGCTGCGGGTCAACCCCTGCGGCTAAGCGCCGCTTCTCCCAGTCTGAATCATCCAGGGCACGTTGCTCCTTGTCCCGATTTTTGGCCCTATGACTCATTTTCCCCTCCCGTTCTTTGACGAGGCCGTCTTCGCCACGAAGGGGACCTTCGGGGGGCCTAGGTTGACTACCCCGGGGTGCGAAGGGGCCGGAACGGCCAGAACGGCCAGCGCGACCGGTACTTGAGCCAGAAGAGGCAGGACGGCTACCGCCTGATTTAGAAGACGCGGAGCGGCCACCACCTGAGCCGAAAGCGCCAAGGTAAGCCCTAGCTGGACGGGAGGGGCCAGGTTCACCGCTAGCCGGGCCGGAAGCGGGTGGGGAGTCAATGCGGTACTCGGCCTGCTTCTGGGTGTCGTACTTCTCGGAGTTCTCGTAGCGGCGGTCGTAATCGCGCGTCTCGTAGTGGGTGGCGGTGTAATCGTAGTCCTCTGCAGCATGGGGGTCGGTAGGGAACTTTGAGCTACGGTAGTCATCGTCTTCGTAGTAATAAGACTATTGTCGGGACGTTAGAAAGTTACCGAAACTACGTCAAGCGGGAAAGAATACTTTACCATTGTCAGGTGGTACTCGTAGCGGGATCAGAGTTGTTACGAAGATTGGTGCTATTGCTTGATCACGAGATCTTGCAGCTGCAAACGAGATGTGCAGTCTGAGAAGCTGTTGGATCTGATTTAGGTGATGGTGCGTGCTGGCAGGTGGAGCGGTGAACACGCGAGAGATCGTAGGATTATACCGAGTCTGCGAGGAAGATTTGCCTGGGTGCCGGTGCTGACGGAGGAGACATGGACCGGGACTGTGGGCGGCAGACGGCTTCATATACCCAAGAACCGGCTGATTTTGAGCTGGGGTCCATCTCTATTATGACCCGAATGCTCAGGTTTCAGGTCCGAAAGATAAATATCCCTTGATACGTGGCTGCTTTTGGGATCAGAAGCTATCCCTGAGTCATTACTCGCAGGCCAGAGACGGAATGATGAAGAGGAAACAAGTTTATCGCGTCATTGCTGGCGGCAAAGCCCACAGATGCCTGAGTATCTAGGCACCGGGGGTCTTGTGGACGGAGGCTCAGGCTAAAATACATGGGCGTGATACTCCGCGTAGAGTTGCGATGAAGGGAGGCCTCTTGAGAATGTGAGATGGCATCACATCATGACCCATTGGCCGCCTTGCTGCTAAGGCAGGCCAAAGGAATCCTCCGCACTGGCAGATGGGTGGTGGCCAGGGAGCTCTAGTCTGACAGCGGTCGAGCAGGAACATGTGCAGTCCATCGCAGAGAGGAAACATGGCATCGGATCTTTGCACCCATTGACTCACTTTGATGTCGCCCCCCTGACCTCTTCCCCCAAGGCCCAGCCCATGGCTCACATGTTGTTATCACCGCGTAGCGTGAGCACGTCGTAGGGGGCACAACCTAGGCCCGATTAGTAGAGCGCAGTAGTTCGTCTGGTTTAGATCAAGGCATTCAATTCCGCAACTCCCTACGCAAAAAGCTGTGTTGAAGTTTACCTGATACTACCCGAAATACAGGAGGCTGCTCCTGTTCCGGCCGCAACCCCTTTCATGCCTCAGATTCCCAACCCATCAACCCCAGCCTCCTTTCTGGTTGATCGGTCCTCTCTATCTACACTGAGCCATAGTTGTATCCACCAATTTGCGCCATCAATCAAAGTGTCAGTAAGCTAGTTACCATTTCCATCCACTGGGTACCCCGCCTCCCCCTCTCGAAGCCCTTCCGTTGTACGCTTCAAGACCCCAAAGTGCTGATAGTCCTCAGCCCCCCTTAGCAGCAAGGGTACTGGCTTGGCTCAAAGTCCCAAGTGCCGGAAGTCTGTGCTTCAGAGACTCTGTTCCTGTTATGTCTCACGAAAGCTCGATAGCCACGGACACAGAACCCTTCGTCGCTCTCAGGCATCCGAAAGAAGGCCTGGGCCGCAGTACTCTAGAAAAACGCTAGTTCGGCGGTCGATAGGGAGTGTCCGGTGCTTGGCGGTGTGATATGGACGGAAAAGACGCGCCCCACGTTTGTAATGTGGGCCAGTAGCTCCGGGCAAGTGACGTCAGGTGGGAGGTTCTCGATCCACAGGGAACAGTTCTTGTGGTGCGGGATATTGGCGGGTACGTTTCGGAATCCGCGTGGATCGCCGGTGTAATTCGGCGAAAAGCCGTTTGCGATGCGGAGGGCAATCTCGTATGGCGAAAATAGTCTGTCTGCCTTGTCCGCAGCTCATCTCCGTCGGACGGAAAGCAAAGTCAAACGTTCTCCAGTCAATACTAGGTCCCTGTGGCATCGTAGATTCTAGCAGCATAATCGACAGCCGATTTCGAAGGCGCTCAAAGGTGGAGATGCCTTCGAAGCCAGACGCTGGCCGCGGGGGAAATGGCCTGTTGCAAGATCGACGTAGTATAAGATTGAAGACAAAAGGGTAGCCACGAGTGCAGAAGGAGAATTTTCGATCACTCCTCCAGCCGGAGGGGAGGAGGTTGAAAAAGCGCTGAGACAAGTAGAAAAGCTGGCACAAAGGGGATTGTCCGCAGATAACAATCAGGCACAATGTTTGACCAAAGAAAGAAGCCATCGGGATCTCACGATGCGAAGTCGGTGTATACCATTGTTGAATGGAAGACGAAACAGCGTGAATATCACAAAGAGCGGCATCAATAGCCTCAGATACAGGATGCCATCGCATTTATTTCATAGAAATTCAATATCATACCACGTTCATGCCAACGAGTACTCCGAGTCTGTTCATGCTGTGTCTGGACCAGGGCGCCTCACGGATGGTTTATTTGAACCGAGAAAACGCTGCCCATGTGTCAAATGCCACCTAGAAGCTCATCTTGGGTGACGTCCGCGGGGAGGTTGAGCAGCCAAAGAGAACAATTCTCGGTGAGAACTAAGTTCGAGGTACCGAAATGGCCCGAAGAGCGGGACAGGGCAAGATAGCGGCGATCGGCCGTGTCGATCGATTGCAGGCCGGCGACCGAACTAGACCCGGGCTAAACTCGCTCGGAGAACTCGATGTGGCCGTCGATGATGTTCGAGACGCCGCTCTCGAGGAGGCTCATGTTCGAGACTCGGATAGCGTCGTAAGATGATACCTAGGTTGTGTTTGAAGTCTGATCATAATATCTTGAATCGGCTCGGTTGCTCAATGGCAGCGAGAGGACTCCGGCTTTGTGAAGAGCTTGAAGACCGTGACCACTGTAAACCAGCCTAGGTACCCTACAAAAGTCTGAGAGTTGAGGTTAGCAGTCTGCCTCGGCGTCGCTGATTGAATACGAAGATGGCGATGGGCTTTCCATGTGTGCGAGAGCACTTATGCAGATCCCCCTCAACGTGAGCGATGATGGAGTCGATATCGAAGTAAAATCTCTGGCTGAAGTACTGCAGCAACGATGGTACATGGACCAAGTTCTTTGGTCCGCCAATCTAAATCATCCGCGAAGGCCCGCAACCCTGTGATTCCTCTTTCCCAGATGCCGCGGGTTTGCAGCACCTCAACTTTGTTTCGGCTGAAGACCGCGATAACTCTGTGATTTCGGATCCATAAGCCGGGGCTACTGTTGCAGATCCGAAAAGCGCCTGCGCCGGGTCGCTTGAGAAGAAAACCACCTTGGTAGCGTAGGTGAAATGACCTTTGGCAGGCTCCGGCGGGTTGATATAGGTGTTGAAAACACGACCGAGGTTGTGGAGGCTGGCGAGCAACTCGTGGTGTGTGATGTCGGCAGGAAGATTTTTGAGAAACAAGGCGCAGTTGAGCTGCTCATCGGGCACATTGGCGGCGATTCTTCTGAATTTCGTCGAGTCCCCTTGATAACTCGTGGGTTGTTCCGTGTCACAGAGCGCTGCGTGCTCTGTGTTACCCAAGACTCGAGGCGGACGGTTGTGCCAAGTCGCCATGTCCGTCGGGCAGAAAGCTAGGCTCTAGCATGTCCACTGGATCGGGTTTGCCGCTCCGGAAACGTATCTAGGGTTGTGGAAAGCAACAGTGGCCTTGGGCGGGAGCATATCGAAGGTGTGGTGTAGGTCGATGCCGATGGCAGGGTCAGAGATGAAGTTGCCGCTCTTGAATTTATGATGTGAGGAGAAAGGACGCGGACCGCAGGAAGAGGAACAGAGGGGGAATAAGTTGCGCAGCGGGCAAAGAATACCTAGTGGAGCAAAGGTCTGCTACTGTGTCGACGACAACAAATGCGAGCGACCTATTGTGCAATTGACGGCGGTTTCCCTTTTTCCTTATCTATATTTACTCTGATTCTCATACCGCTGCTTGATGGACGAAAACACCTCGTGTTGAACCAAGCCAATGATGAACGACGAGGCAGCAAAATTTCACAAGTCGCTTCCTCAACGGCATGTTCCCTACCAAGAGCAGACACATGGCAGCAATGAGGTCTACGCGTATGCGGTAGGTTGAAGGTCACGTACCATCCCACTGTATGTATCCCCGTTTCTTCCCCAGGTTGACTAACACCAGTTGATGACTCTGGAGCACGCTGAGAAACTCTGCCAGGAGGCTTTGCATCAAGCGTAGTAGTCACGATTGGTGGCTCGAAGAGCCGATGTGTCATGAATTCTAGAAAATAAACACCCAATAGGCATAGGGGTATTGTCAAACGCAATATGATATATCCAATCAAGATTCGCGTGTCCCATCGCTCTCAATGACGTAGCCACCAAACGCCTTCGTCGGCACCTTTCGTTCAAACAAGATGTCCAATTCTTCATAGGTCCTCCCTTTTGTTTCGGGCACGCGTAGATATGCCCAGACGAGACACAACCCAGCCAAACCACCAAAGAAGAATCCTAGCTTTCCCTGCATGTTTGCCTGGTCAGGGTTGATCATGTATGGAATCGCCACCGTCATGATGCACCCGAGAACACCTTGCGATGCCGTAGCGAGCGCAATGCTTTTCGATCTCACGCGCGTAGCGCTAGCCTCGGAGATGATGACGAAGCAGACTGGGCCGATGGAGATATCGTAGAAGAAATTCCAGATCAGCATCAGTGAGGACTGCGCCCAGATGACGCTTGTGGGCCGGCCAGGGATGCAATCGAGTATGCCAATGATAAGTTGCAGCACAACAAGGAAGGCAAGGCCGGAGTTGTAGATCGTGCGGCGGCCATAGCGGATGATCAAGGGCCATGATGCCAGAGTGCCGACGAAGCCGACCGCTGCGGAAATATTAGTTTTGCGAAGCGTTCATGGGAGGGGAGTATGCTCACCAAGAAATCCGATGCCCATTGAGAAAGCGTCCTCGGTCGGTAACCCGGCCAGCTGGAAGAAATATGTCCCGTAGTTGATCAGATAGATTCCGCTCAGTACCTGGGTGCAGTAGACGCCGACAGAAATCTCGGTCCGCCGAAGGTTGACGCCTTTGAAACAATCCCAATAAGTGCTACCCATCTCGAGCTCCTGTTCCAGACGATCGGTCTCGGCGATGACCGCCAATGTCTGCTGGACGTTGACCTTCTCAGAGGCTAACCTCCGCAGGACAGCCTCAGCTTCGGCCATTTTGCCTTGTCGCACAAGCCACCAGGGGCTTTCGGGGACCCAGAAGAGGCCAGGGAGAATGGTCGCGCACCAGAACCACTGTAGGGCAAAGGGGATCGAGTAAGCCCAGTGGTCATTGAGCTTGCTCGTACCAGCGCAGATCCCATTTGCTAGGAGCTGACCCATGACGAAGCAGAGATTGACGTAGCTGGTGACGATGCCGCGAATTGCCATCGGGCAGACCTCAGACGAGTACGCGGGAGCGATGACAGCGTAGCAGCCCAAGACTAGGCCGCCTAGCAGCTCACCTACCAGAAGAACCTCCAGCGAGCGGGCAAAGAACTGGATGAAAATGAGCGCAGCTGTCAAGACGACGCAGGTCCCAAACGTCAACTTCCTGCCATATCGCTCCATTGGGTAACCAGCGAGGAGGGCACCGACTACCTGGCCTACAGGATTTCCCATCGAGAGGCCTGTCTGCCATGGTGCGCTTATGATGTACTGTTTCTGTCAGTTCATCGTGTCGGGCCTTGACAGGGGCCGAGGCTCGAGCTCACATTTCCATCGTATAAATAACCAAAGTCTTTCTGGAACTGCGGCATGGCGTAAAGGTTTCCGAGCAGCTGCGGGTCAAATGCCAGCATGATGACACCAAGCGACACAAACGCAGACCAGCCGATGGCCGCTGGGTACAGCTTGCAGGCCTCGAAGAAAGTGAGATTGTGCTCAAAGTCCACCCCTTCGTCGACAGAGGCATCGACGGTGACGGCGCCGGGTTTGGTGTCGTCCGGGTCATCGGCCGGGGCCATGCTGTCTGGCTTTCCCATACTGAAATCAACACCGCTGGCTCGCGAAGAGGTTTGAGAGGATGGACGGAGGCTGTCGTTTTGTGGCGGGCGAGCGAGTTGCCCGATGTTAGGTTGCAGGAGAGGAGTGCGCTCGGAGCAGGACAAGCTGCCCGAGGTCTGGGGAGCGGCCATCGCGTGGCATTTATTGTGATACCACCCCCGTTACCCCGCCGGTTGGTTGGTTGCAACGGCGTGCCAGTGGTCTGCCCGTCAGATCCTCCCTCGCCCCGGGCCCAGCTATTGGAGCCAGTCGATCCTCGAGGATTTCCTCGACCGCCACTTGCTACCCGCTTCTATCGTCCGGGGTGTCCAGTTGCGACTATAGCACGCGGTGCGACCCCAGTCAGAGGGCGCCGTGAATGGTTGGAGGGGGTCGGAATGGGCCGATTCAGGCTGTCATCTGGGTGGAGATCCCAGATAGGTGCACCGTCCGGCAGTAGACAATCGGTGCCGCCTGTCGTGCAACTCAAACCACTCCACCCTTTCTTCCGACCTTATCTTTCGCACAGAACCCACGTCGTTGAGATGGGAGAGCTGCAGCAGTGGACGGGATTGCTCTGCCTCTAAGGACCAGGACTTCCCTGGCTGTCAGCGCACGTCGTTTCCCCGCGTTTGCCGTCGCAGAGAGGAACAAGCAGCGGGTCGGTTGCTGCGAGACAGGAACGAGCGCATTCCAGTGAGCTGTCGGCCGCAATTCTCACCTCCTCAGTTGCTCTTATGGTCTTGCGTGTCGGTGACGGGAGTTTGAACAACGGCTGTCGTTCCTTTCCCCCAGGGGTCGCCTTCCATGAACGGTGGCGGCCGGTGGCTTCCGGCCCGCCAGCTTTGACCCAATCACCTGGCAGGTGGCTGCGTTAGCGTCCAGCGAAGCTTTTCAGGGTGGTCTGGGCGCCCAACTTGGCAACGTTACACTGCAACTGGCGACGAAGACGAAAACATCGTCAACCCCTCAACTTTGCTTACCATGACCTTGCATTGCTCACAGGCCATGCCACAACAAACAAGAGCTCAAGATCCAACCCATCGTCACAATGGCGCATTCCCCCTTCCCAGACTCCGCGGGCGCGCTTTCTAAGGCGCCCAATGCCACCGCCACCGCGTCAGATCGAACTTCTCCACAGCTTTGCGACAGATCCCGGCAAAGCACCCGTTGAAAGGACAACCAATAGCAGACGGGATGGCCCCGCCCCTTCTGCTGCGCCGCTGGCAACAGGGGTTAGTTAAGTGCGATACGAACGCGATAAGGCATGTGGAAATTCGACGATCCTTCTAAGCAGACACGAACAAACGCAATTCGAGATATACGTGTCGCCTGCTCACACTGTCGTCGCTGGCAATTGATCGCTGCCTCAAGACACAAGGAGCACATATCTATCGATGCGCAATCAACGGATCAGGGCCAGCGGAGCATGATGGCGCTTCTCCCCGGGAATTTCCGCGTGGCGCGCAGTGTGCTGCCTATTCTCTTCGTCGTCGTCCTGAGCTTCGTGCTCATCTACGGCTACACGATACAGTCGGGCGGCGACGCCCTCCACCTACCCTCGATTCCCTTCATCAAACCGAAGCCTACCGACAGAAGACCGCCCACAACGTATGCACCACCAACGTACAAGCCTACGCCGACGTGGACGCCAGCGGCAGTCACCGACCCCTTCCCGCTCCTCGCGACATCGACCGCTACCCCGCCCCCGATTCCCGAATATAACATCCCGCGCCCGAACCTGCACGTCGAGTACGGCCTTGATGGAATACCGCCCCTTTACATTGGGTTCACGCGCCAATGGCCGATGCTGCTGCAAGCGGTGGTCTCCTATATCACAGCTGGATGGCCCGCCGAAAGCATATACATTGTCGAAAATACCGGGGTACACAATAGCAATCGGGATGGGAAACTGTCGTTACAAAATCCATTCTATCTGAACCACACTACATTGAAGCGGTTGGGTGTCAATGTTGTTCAGACGCCCGTCTTGTTGAGCTTCGCCCAACTGCAGAACTTCTTCCTCCACGAGGCGTACCAACATGAACACCCCTACTACTTTTACAGCCACCAGGACGCGGTTGTTTTTTCCTTTGAGGACGGTCCGGACAACACCCATAGACCGGGTGATGGAGAGTGGCAGTTCTACGACGAGGACGACAAGGAGGAAATCATGCTCCCGCCTTCGGCGCGACAGTCAGGGTATCGGACTATCTACGAGAACTGTCTGCGCGAGCTCAACCAAACAGTCGAGAGAGGCGAACGGTGGGGGATTCGATGGTTCCAGTATGACCACCTCGCACTGGTCAACCGTGAGGCTATGGAAGCCGTCGGGGGGTACGATACGATGATCCCATACTACATCTCCGACTGCGACTTTAATGGGAAGCTGTTAATGGACGGCTGGACCACAAAGCACCGTCGCGTCGGCATCATTAACGATATTTCGAGCGTCATGACGGACCTCGGAGCCCTATACCGTCTACCGCACATCACACCAAGCTTCTCAGATCCAAACCCTCTTCCCCCAGCGGTGGAAGCGAAGATCAAGAGCGACAAGGAGAAGGCAGCAAAAGAAGCGGAGGAAAAGACGGCAATAGACAAAGCCGCCAAACTGGCCGAAGCTGTCAATCCACCTCCTGTCAAGCGCAATACGACAACGATGCCGGCAGACCCGGTTGAGTACTTCCGCATTCTCAATCAGCTCGGTATCGACATGGGGCAACACAAGTACCGCGACAAGGACAATTTGCGGAACACGTGGCAAACAGCGCAGCGTGGTGGGGTTGGCGAGCCGTTCCATTACGACGCCGTGGGCTTTGGGAAAGCATTCGAGATCCTCACGGAGGCCGGAAAGGGGGTCTATCGAGAAAAATGGGGGCATCGTGACTGCGATTTGGCTTCAGGCACGGCGTTGCGGTTAGAGGACCAATGGCGTGTTGAGAAGGACTGGGAGAAGCCCAAGGAGGAGCCCAAGAAAGAGCCTGAGAAGAAGGAAGGGCGGTGATCACCAAGGGCTGTGTATTTATGTCATGAATAAGATAGACGCATTGTATTGGTAGATACGGCTTGGGTAATCGGTTTCAGTGTATAGAAGGCCGGGGTGGAAGCAATTGTAAAGTTTTTGAGTACCTCGGTATTGGAGGCGATTTTCGAGCTCAGGTCCGCGGATAAGAACAGTGGCAATGGGCCAGAGAAAGGGCTAGGCCTGAGGAGACTGCGGTGATGGCATGAACTTAGTATGAGGGAGCACCGTCGAGGGCTGGCGTACGTTGGGTCAAAGTTTTGTCAACTTCTAGTCACACATGACGAGTGTACAAATAGATCAAACCCATTATACGAATATAGCTTTCTCTCACTCTCCAAGTTCAACGCATGTCTCCATCTAAGAGCTGACAGTGAGGCTAGCCCCCTCCTCCAGGTCCTTAGGGTCCGCCAGCTCGATCGTAACATCCGACCCCTGCGAATAGACTCGAAGGCCAATGACACAGACAGCGTTCCAAGCCGATTCGTTGGGCTCGCCGGATTCACCGCTCTCTTCCTGCCCTTCATCTCCGCCTGCATCGAAGATAACAAGGGCATCAGGGGGGCCGTCCTCTTCCTCGCCTTCCTCTTCCCCTTCGTCCTCCTCTCCCTCTTCTTCGTCATCCTCCTCTCCCTCTTCTTTGGCTTCCTCCTTGTTGCTTTTCTTAGCTTTCTTATCCTTCTTCGTCTGTGCCTTCTTCCCCTTCTCTTCGGGTTTATCTTTCTTTCCCTTCTTCCCCGCCTTACTTTTCACTGGCTTAGCCTCCTCCTCCTCTGTCTCCTCTTCGTCTTCATCATCTTCTTCATCCTCTTCTGCGTCCTCCTCATCTCCATCCTCCTCTTCGTCCTCCCACTCATCCTCCTCTTCCTTGACCGCAACCTCCTCAGCCGCCTCTTTCTCCTTCTTCTCGATCTCCCTCGCAAGATCAGACTTCAACGCCTTCGCATGCGCCAAATCAAAGCTCAACCCCACCTGCCTTAGCTTCTGCGGCTTTCGGTCCGCCAACACACGCACGACGTCCTCGATGGCTGGCTTCTCCATTTTCTTGGCTGTGATTTTAGGCAGGACTTCGTACGTGCCTGGCTCAAGCTCGACCTCGCAGCTGACGGAGCGGGCGGCATGGTGGAAGTTTTGTGATCTGGGGCGCACGCGGCAGATGTAGTCGCCGGGCTCGCTGCCTTGCTTTTGGAGGATGAAGTGCAGGATGAAGTTGTATTGGCCCTCGAGACCGCTGAAGTAGCGCGTGTCGAGCTGGGTGTGTTAGCGTGGCGGGATATGGAGGGACAAAGGGATTGTAGCATACCTGCTGCAGAACAAAGATGATGGTGCCTGCTTCTTTGACCTCGACGACGAACTTTCGCTGGAGGTAGCCGGTGAGCCAGGCAACGTTGACGCCTGTCCATTCTTGTGTCACTGTCCAGCTGTCGTCGAAGAGACGCGTGCGGTACAGGTTGGTGAAGGTGCCGAGCATGTCGTTGTATGTCATCCAGAACACGCCGTCGTTTTCAAAGCGGTAGTTGAGTTTGGTGAGCTGAGAGAGGTTGGGTTAGAACCGTGTTGCGCGGGAAAAGGAGGCTGACTTACCCAGTACGGAGTCCACTCCTTCGATCCGTCGCTCCAGGGCCCGTTCCATTCTCCCATACCGTCAGCGCCTCGCTCGCCCCAGGGGTTGCTGCAAACCGTCAGAATAGGCGAATCATCGAACGACGGAGAGAAACATACCGGATCTTCACGAGACGGACTCGCTTGCCATCCTCCCCAGCTGCGTCCCTCGCCTCAAGCAGCGAGTAAGCATGCGCGTTCGCCAGCCCATTCTTCGCATTGACACCTGACTGATCCAGAATATCCAGGCCAAACACAAAGTGCTTCTCCTCGTTGAGTAGCTCCTTCCACAGGTTGTCCTTGAACAGCACATCCTCAAGCACCATCTCCGAGTTCACACCACCAGTCATATCTTCCACGCCTTCACCAACCCACCCTCCCCAGATGGCGTTGTAATCTCCATGTACCTTGGCATACGCCTTCTCCAGCAGCGGCAGCCACGTCTCGTTCTTCTCCCGACACGCAGCAAAATACAGCGCATCCGATCCCGTCTGATACGCCTTCCGATACTTCCTCATCTCGCTATTGCTCGGGTCATGGAGATCGCCGCCCACCGCAGCGCCGAAATCCGGCCTCGTCAGAAACAAATTATCATCCACAATCGATGTAATCCACCCGCCATCGCGGTAGAACACAAACCCATACACACCACACGCCTCGTTGCGCGCCACGCATATTTTGTCCATCAGCTCCCGTCTGTGACAGATCGTCGCAACAGCCGACAGCCACCAGCAATCCGACGAGTTCGCACCCTGCATGATATCCGAGCTCGAAAACCCATCGACTTCAAATTGCGGGTCCTCATACACCCAGTCCACGCGATGCACCGAGCGCGGGTCGGGATCAAACGACTCCCCGCTATCATCGTCGTCGTCGTCGTCATCAACCGGCTTGCCGGCGAGGACCTTGCGCAGCACCGAGATATCCATCGGCAGCGTGACGTCGCCAAACACCTTGTTGGCCTGCAGCGTCCCAAGCGCACCCTCCACGTCCTGGGGGTTCGCCCTAACGGTCGGCGAGCTCCACGTCAGACCAACCAAGCAATCACCCCCATTGCCGCGCAGGTCGAAGTCCGGGTCGGTGAACTTTGTGTTGGTGCGCATGCAGTCGCGCACGATGCGGGCGACCTTGGTGCGGCATTCGTTGGCGGCGGCTTCGTAGCCCTCGCCGAAGTTCTTCTTGGAGGCGGCGCTGTCTTGGGCTTGGGGCCGGGGGAGCAGGGTGGCGTAGAGGCTGTTGGGGAAGATGGCGGTGACTTTGCCGGGGGTTTTGGTCACGAAGCGATCCCAGAAATCGCCGATGAGATCCTGCGGGGCTTTGAGCTTGTTGTTTGCCATTGTTCCAGGTCGGGCTGGTGTTTCCCTGCTTGTATGTCTTTGTTCTTGGCGTGGAATTGCTGTTCTTTGCTTGGGAAGGATCAATGGGGAGGAAACGGTTGACGATTTCCTCGATGCGTGGACGTCAGCAGAGGCTGTCTTTTATTCTTGTGGTGTCAATATTGCACTACTTTAGGTGCAGACTGCATTATCAGCTGGTACTCTCCTAGACCTTGCAGTAGCCAACGCCTCTGGGACACCGAGTTGGGGTCATGCATTGTATTGGGCCGATGAGCCAATAATGCCGACGTCTCGGTCGCCCCCATGTCAACCCGCCGAAGCCAAGCGATGCGGGCGAGCCCTTGTCAGCACATGAGGAGGTTGACTAAACCGGGGCCATTTGGCTTGGGGGTAATCATTGCGAGTGATTGGTTTGAGAGGCTGATCGATGTCTTGCCAGAGTAGTACGGAACGGATACAGGACGCATAAGCTGCAGCCCTAACGGCCGTCTAAGCATGGGTCGTAGCAGCTGAAGCGGGGCCAGAGGGCGCAGTTGTCAGCGCGCACGCAACGAGTTGAAGAGGGATTCAACACCTACGGGATAAAGGCTCAGCCGAAAAGAGTCTCCAGAGCCGTTGCGGGACACGAGGATGCCTTCTCGCTGTCAAGATAACTGCGAGTTCTTGCGCTACAAGCCATATCAGGGCGGTATTGGACTTTCAACAGCCAAGGCCATCCTCTCCACACCGCTCCGCTAGAGTCATCGATGGTTCGCGTTCTGAGAAGTTAAGGTTAGCGTCACGGGTAGATGACGAGCTTGTCCCAGCGGCCTGGCTGGCGCTGCGGGTTGAATCCCCCTTGTTTGTCAAGTCGCATGGGTGCCGTTGTGTGATGCTATCAAATGTTGGCATAGGACTCGTGAACACTCGAAAGGACTTCAAAACTTGGCCAGTACTGCAAGTCTATAAGGCGACTTCGTGGATCATGCCAAAATTGACGCATATACTGGCGTTCTTTTGGTAGTCATCCCCGTGACGCTTTGCTTGGTGAAGGGAGATGTCAGGATGGGAGCCTTTATTTAAAGGTTGTGTTTGATTGAATTGTTTTGAGGTGATTGATGGTTTCTTCCTTTAGAGAGCGGCGCTCTCCCTTCTTTTTATCCTTCTCAGTTGGCTTGTTTCGCCAGCCTGAACCTTCTTTTCACCTGCGTGGCGGTATGACTCTGAATGGCGTGTCGGCATGACACGCATGCAAACCCTCAAAGAAAGTTCTCCTAACGTCGGGTGTGACGTTGAAAAACAAAGTTTTTCTTAACCGAATTGTTACAAGATATTCACATCTGCTCTGAAGCCTTCTTCAAATGTGCGAGATTCGGGGTCGCTCCCAGTCAGCTTCCTGGCCAGAGGTTTTGATTCACTATTTCTTCTTGAATTCACTTCTCATGCCGGGAAATTCTACTAGTACTTATTCGTGAGAGCCGTTTTCCCCAATCCGCCACGCTGACTTCTCCCCATCCTGAAGCAACCTGCAACCTAGCTGGATATTTTTGCAGCTTTGTTTCTAATTTATACCTCTAGGAGCGCGTCGAAACGACCGAGATACTTGACCTCTCGAAATGGCCCCGCTAGACTTCGCCTCTGATGGCATCACAGGCCCATTGCCGCAGCCATATCGCGCAACTGGCTTTGCTAAAATTCCGGCCGCTCTCACTCACCCCGAACCCAATATGAACCAATGCCGTTCGATGCACAACGATCTAGAGATCAGCCAGTTTGGTCCGCCCGTCCCTAGAGGTTCTCCTGGGAGCTACGCTGGGGTTCTCGAAGGACCTCATCGACGCCACCTCGTGAGTGTGGTCACGGAGGCTCCAAATTCGATGATGATCCATGCCCAGCACAGCGAAGCCGCCCCCTCGCTATCCCCGGCAGCTGCCACAGCTGGAACCAGATCTAGACGTTTTCCAGACGGCGGCACCAACGGTGCTCCGAAATTAGCCCTGCCATTGTGGAATTTCAACAGCGACGCGTTCCAAAAGATGAGCATGGCCATCTGGGATCCAAATACAAAAACCACACTCACGAAGGAAGAGATTTCTCTCCGACAGGAACTGGGCTGCTCCCTCAACTACAATGGAGAGCCCGAAAACCCACGCAATCTGTCGGCCAACATCCCCCACAGCGAGAACTGTTCCCTGTGGCTCACTGGCCTCCCAGCTGATGTGAGCTATGCCGAGCTTTTCGTTCGGCTCCGGGGAACTGGGAAGATTTTCGCTACATACATAAACCACGCTTCTCCAGAGAATGGACATGTCACCAGTGCCGCAAAGGTGACATTCTTCTCCTTCGCTTCAGCCCAGGCTCTTTTCAACAAGTTTGGAAGACCAGAGTCCACTCGCGTCGCTAGGCTTCGAGGACGTACGGTGACGGTCCGCATGAACCGCATCAAGGTGTCGGAGTATCAGACTCACGGCTTTGGCTGGGAGGATGAGGCTGGAAACGAGCCATCCAGGGTGCTTATCATTACCGGCCCAAGACTCTTGGTTGATGTAGCATCGCTGATGGCATACTTTTCCCAGCGGTTCTTCTTCGAGTTGGACCAAGTGGTCCCCTTGCAGGAGGGAGACATCCGCTCGTATGAGCTTCGCTTTGCCAGCTTCTACTGCCAAGCGAGATCCGCGTACCTCGCCTTGGTGAAGGAGCCTTTCTTCGCCCAGATGGGCGTCACGGTTCGGTATGGACCTGATCCCTGCGGGGAATAGACAACTGCAGTGTTGGCCTTCTCACGGGAGGGAAGGGGATGAGGAGGATTGGAGCTGAGCACCCAGCACATACCGAGATAGCAGATATGGTTTTATCCGAGGTGGAGCTTGCAAATTGAGGAGATCAGCCGTCATTTCCAACGACTCTTTGTTCATGAACCTTGTGATCCCTATTCTGAATGCTGCCAGGAAGGGTCCCGCTAGCCTTGGATCACAATATGATAGTCATCAAGTAGTGTCCCAAGGCTTGCTTTCTTCGAAAGATACATCAGGCTTTGTGAGAAAATACAAATGCCATACAGCATACATGTAGGTAATTAGTGACACGTGCATGCTATGACGTGAAGTCGAGGGGGCATTGCGACTCTTATCCGCTGGTATTTACATAGCCAAAAACCGAAGACCTGACTGTCGCTGTCCCCTGGGTGTTCATGTGACTGCGAAAGTTGCCGTCGCGGAACCATTTGACAGTGTCTAACTTGCCGTGAACGGAGGGGCTATGGGGCTGCCATATGAAAATGAGAAGTGAGGCAACAAATACAAGACGAACGCTTTATAGCTTAGGTACCTCTCTAGGTAACCCCCCGGTTCCTTTCTGATGAAAGAACCTGCTTTTAGCGCGCACGTCAAACTGCTAACCCTACTCAAACAACCTCATCGGCTGGCGCACAACGCAAATCGCACGGTTTCTGAGGCGCATATTTTTGTTCCCAGCGAAGAGCGGGGAACATCTTCCTATCTCGCACAACGAAGGCGAGTTGATTGGCTCGTTTTGTTTTCGACACTCGAAGCTGAAGATTTTCTTCTCGACCACTTTGGAGAAACAACCTGCAAACAGAACTTAACGCCTTCTTCCACTCGGCGGGTCAACCCCGAAAGGCGCTCAGGGCACTAGCCACACAATCTGCCGAGCACCAGAACACCAAGTTGCGGCCTTCCCACTTAAAATTGGCGTCGCAGTACGAGTTTGGAAAGACAAGCACGATTTACCTGCCGACAAGATGGCGCCTGCCAACGAAATGGAACCTCACGACGAGATGTCGCCTGCGAAGATGGCCAGCGAGGTCAATTCTGCGATCGCGGACGACTCACGAGTATGTTTTATCTATCAAACATTCGAAGCCCCAGCCTACCAAACACTTCCCCGCACCATTTTGGTCCTGCCGGTGTCAATACCTAGGTATGCTAACTCGCTGTCAGCCCCAGAACGCCGCGCAACACACTGGCAGCTGTAGGCTTGAGCGCATGCCAACCGAGCTCGTCTTACATGTCGGTAACTTTCTCCCGGTGGAGTCACGCGTTGCCCTCGCCTTGACAAGCCGCATCATGATGTCCAAGATTGGCGGGATCGGACGTGGCAGCAGAAATATGCTAAACGAGACCTACGACGATGGCTATGGCGTTGGCGATAGGAAGACTACCTACTCTGACGATGAGTCTAGTGATGATTCTAACGATGAGTCTGACGATGAGTCCAGCGATGAGTCTAGCGATGGCCATGACGCAGACATGGACGACATTCCATATGATGAGGAAGATGGCTACAACATCTTCTCGTCACGAAGGGCCTTCCTAACCTTATTGGAGCGCGACAGCCCAGTTCTCATTCGGTGCGACTACTGCGAAAAGCTGCACAGCCCTTTCTGTCCAAACAAGGACCCCGGCCATTGTGGCGCGCCTGATAACTCGATTTTGATATACCTCAGCAAGCGGCGTGAGGTCCGGATCACAGTCTCTCTAGTGCGCGCAGCTTCTTGCTGGCGAGAGCGTGGTTTGAAGAGTTACCGCACCCTTTTGGACTCTCTCGCCTATTCATGCATCACGAAGGTCCCCCGGACGCAGTTTTCATACCAAAAACAGACCAAGGCCAAGGTACGCTCTAGTGGTGATGTCATCCTGAAGCAGGAGTTCGTTATTGTCTCCAGGCGCTTCGGTAATGGGTCAATCCCTACTCCTCATGATCTCGCTGTTCTGAATTGCGTCCTGGGGTGGGCATCTAGGACGGGATGGGATCGGCCAAAGGAACTCAACTTTAACCTTCAGCCATATGGGGACCTCCTCAAAACCACATGCCAGTCGACCGAAGAGGTCAACGGTTGGGGCGACTGCCAGGATCACAGCCACAAATTCAACTACGACTGCTTCCGCGATGATATCGTGGCCCCGCGCAGGATACTCAGTCCCCAGCTGCTTTGCTTGTTGACACACGGATTGCCATGCGAGCAGTGCAACACGAACAGAAATTCCAAGATGCTGCTGGGTCGTGCAGACGGTCGCTGCTGCCGCGCGATAGATTACTCTCTCAACGCACGGGATGTAACGCTGGAGGGCAAGGTCGGACGTGTGTTCATCATTACTGCGTGGAAGAATTTCGGGAATGGCTGCAGGACATCGCATTGCTATTGGGAGTCTCATTTTGAGACCTCCCGGCATTGCGCGAGCAGTTCTTGTGGGACCGGTCGCGGTGGTATCGGGGAGCACTGTGAGGCTTATGAGAAGATCGATGGTGGCGCGCTCTACGTCCCGCGCGTCTCAGAGCGTCTGATTCGAGAGCTTCTGAAAGAGTAGACTTTCCGCTCCGTGGGTTCGTTCCTCTTGCAGGACGTTGGGAACCCAGAGCTTAGGAATTTATTGCACTGGCCTTCAGTCTTGTCAGAAGGGGTTCATGAGGAGGTGCTGGATAATAGATAGCGGGCTTTGCAGATGATGCCGGCTGTGTAAATTTAGAGATACATGTAGATAATGTATCTGTTTTGTGAACCTATGTTGAAAAAACCTTTGTTCACATCATGCAAACCTTCCCAAACCCACCTATAATATTACATCAGGAACCTCATTCGCACCGTGAGGGACTCTGATTGTATGATAACATGCGCTCGGGAGAGATAAATATTTATCTTGGGGATGAGGTACAGTCTAAAACATCTTGTCGGGTGGCTTGCGTTGGGGTTATATGGTCACTCGTATCCTCAAAGGCTTTGTTGCGCCGACTGGTAGACAAAGATTACATCGGCATTGCCAAACGTCCTTATCTCGTCGCATGAAGTAATCATTTGGTTCCCTGGGAACTGAAGATGGAGGACGAACATCCCGTACACAAGCATCTCTACAACGTCGGAACGCACGCAATTATCGACAAGTACAACACATCCCTCCGTGCCGAGATCATCAACACCCTTGCCTCGTTCAAAACGATGTTGTCCGCATCGGAGAGTCGGAAACAGACTCCAAGCCCAATCCTGTAATTCTCTGGATCGTAGTGGAACCGGACTCGACTGAGCCACTTACGGGGGGCTATGGGCCGCTCTTCTCTGCCGCGAGAAACTCTAGTAGGCTGGTATCAACGACATGGAATGCTAGCTTCGGGAGTCCGTCTTCTACCTTCTTGCTGGTCACGGTGAGGCTCTCACGCACGAGACGGGTCTTCCCATATTGAACGGACAGAGCATTGCCAGCGAAGCCACGCCCAGAAAAGAAGTGAAGATATCCCTGTACCTATCGGTAGGCGATGGTAACAAGAAATTCGCCTTGATTTCCGGGCATGTCGCCTTTCACGAGGATCAAGAGAATCCATATCGCTGGGCCGAGGGCGACCCGGCCATCCATGCTATCACCCCTGGTGATGTGACATTGGTACGAGAGAAACGGAGACTAATGAATCGATGGAGAGAGTCAGCCGAAAACGTGGTGTTGGATGGCACGGATATCACCCGCCGTCGTCTGGGCCAGATCATGTTCTCTCCCACGCTGGCCCCTGTAGCCCTGGAAGGTGACCTCAAGGGGGAGTTCTGGCTACCAGACTACGCCCTAATTACCCTCGGACGTGGGGATGGGCCGAGAGGTATGCTTTGCGTTAGGGATTCCGTGGGTAGCGACCTTATAAAGATAAATAGGGGAAAGATCTTTGACTCGGAGATGAGGCCAGCTGTTACGCATTGGCAGAATTCACATCCATATGTCGTGGGTGTAGATCAACCTGTGAGGATGGAGGTCTAACTCCAGGGGATCCTTGAGCCTGGTAGTAGGAACCCGGTGCCCCGCATGGAAGATTCTGCCGTCAGGCGGGGTCATGCACGAAATGGATGGCAGGAAAAATACCAAAACCCGCTGGTTTGGAAAGGGCCGTCCATTTTTTTCTCCGGTCGCTGTCGTTTTGCGAAGAGTCCCTCGCTGTCGTTTAGAGTTAAAGATATCAATTGCTCCAGTCGCTTCGTTTAGCGCCAAAGACGTGGGATAATCCCTCTGATCGCCCCCGTCACTATCTCCATAACTTGACACAGACATCAGTTTCCTCAGATTACTTGACTCCCATAGCTTCCTTTATCACTCATATTAAGAAAATTTCCAGGACGCAGCACAAGTAAGATAGCTAGCTCTGGAGACTAGGGTCTTTTTAAGAAGCTAAAGGGCCTTTATAACTATCTAAATCCTTACCTGTGTAATTAACTAGTAGCATATTTACGTTACGTCTATAGATAACTTAATTAATACGTTTAAATTACATTCCAATCACATTAAGTTTATCTTCCTCCTCTCCTTAGCTATACACCATGCTATCCCTAAAATATCTTCTTCCTCTCCTCGGCTATCTTCTTCCTCTCCTCGGCTATCTTCTTAATCTCTTTAGCCATCTTCCTCATCTTCTCCTTCTTTTCAGCCATCTCTTCGAAAAGGGTTTCTTACATAAAATCCTCCAGGTGAGTCTCTCCTCAATATACCGTAAGGGCTTTAAAGAATATATCCTGGATTTAATCGTAGGTGAGAATGCTCTATCTTAACCTGACCAGTCCTTCGGGTTTGTGCCAGGTGCAGGTCGTAACATTAATGCTTAGTGGACCACTAGAATCTTAGGCCGCGATATGGGCACATATGTATTTATTTTCTAGCAGTTCTTAGATGTTTATATGGTTTGTAAAGACGTGCTGTCAACTATCTGCAGGTGTGTTGTGATGGTGTTACGGGTAGCATCACCCGCCGCGTGTCCAGCTCTGCCTTCGCTGGAGCTAAAACCCCATAGTTTTCTCCTAGCCAGGTTTGACACAACTCCGTGCGGGAAGGGCACTGCGTCGTTGACGCTGCGCTGGCCGCGCAGAGCTATAAGGCGCGGCGCCCCATTCGCTCCACACCGTAACTGAAGCGCAAGCCTCAGCATGCAGGACCAGGGGGCGTTCGTGAACCGGGATATATGGACGCTGAACTCCCAGCGTGACCATCGGGCAATGAATGACTCTAGCGCTCCGCCTGAATAAGGACGTCGAAGACGAGTTGATGATCGGTCTCGCTGCCCCGGAGCAAAGCGGAGCCATCTTTCTGGGCTGCCGGCGCTCTCCTCGGAGAATGCTATTAGCCCCGCCCCGCGCGATGACAAGCACAGCCCTCCGGGTATCCCCACGATATGAGTGGCAGGCCGGCTCCGCTGGACGTTCCACTGGGCGGCGGGTAACACCTAAGGATAGCACTAGATGGTGAAGATAACATATTGCTGTCTAACTGACGCCAATCGCTTTGCCCACGCTTGCGGAAGTAATTGGATATAAGTGCACCATGATACTGCGGCTGCGCCAACTCAGGCAGCATTACAAGATGAGTTCAGGTTTTGCCGTCGTAAATTCGATTAAACATTGAAGAGTAGAGGATAGGTTAGACTCCAACTGGGAAGCGTCAGGGGGGCCTAGGGAGCTCCGGACACGACTATTTATCCGTCCAAGTCTTCAGATGGCTAGAGTACAAAGATAGTAATAGATTTTAACCAAATCATCTCAAGATCTAGGCACATCCTCCTGGCCTTGGCCCCTTTCTAACAAAAAGACTCAGGGCCGCCTGAGCAACCACGGCTTTTCCGTCACGGTCCACGCGATGCCGAACCACGTAGGAGTCGAGCTCCATCTCGCCCGCACGATGCGGATCGTATATAAAACGCCAGGCTGAGCATAAAACTCGACAACCTCATAGCTGTTGTCGAATGAGCAAGACCAACACACGATGTCTCCGTTGCTATTCATGACGACAATGTTGAGATCCCAGTCGAGCACGGACGCAGTGGGATGGTCGTCGTCAGACTGTATACTGCTATCCCATGCTAGGGCTACCTTCACTACAAAGGCCGTGGTCGACGCCGTTGAGACTTGGGTGGTGGAAGTTGTGGCGACGTTGGCGGCTGGGACACTCACCACGTAGTCTAGATCGGCGACGTTGCTCGTGGTGAAGCACGAATCATCCATCGTGTCGGCGTCCCAGCCCATGGGGGACGGAGGGGGCGCGCTGCCTGACGGTACCGGTGCGACCGCGATGGCGCACGCGGCGCGGGCGTCGAGCGCGCCGGCGCCGGCCTTGCCGTCGATACCCGCAGCGACGTCACCCCACCACGTGCCACCCACCACGTTGCGGTTGGCGCTGGCCATCAGGATGGCCCGGCAGGCCTCGGGCCACATCTGGAGGTCGGTGTTGGCGCTTTGCAGCAGAGCGGCCACGCCGGCGACGGCGGGCGCCGCCATGCTGGTCCCCGAGCCGAGCTGTCCGTTGGCAGCTACGGCGGTGCCGTTAGCACAGAGCTCGGGTAACTCGCGGTCGCCATACGGAGTGACAGGGTTGCCCCATGTGGACGAACCCGACATGCCCATAGCGCTGTCGTCATGGTTTCCTACCGTGAGAGTGTTGTAGCCAATGTGGTGGACATACCACGACGGCAGGTTCCCGGCGGCGTGGACAATTGTGGGGAACGGGAGTTGCGTTGTCATGTAGTCCTTGACAATGTCTTCGAGAGACAGCTGTCCCTTGCGACTGTCCTTCTGCTCGCAGCCGCGGGTGAAGCTCTGGCTTACCACGGTGCAAGAATTGTCGCATACCGCCCACACCAGTGCTTGACGCTCGTCCGCATTCGCTGAATATAGACTGCAAGACGGCGCGAACCCTCGAAGATGTCCACCCTCGCAGTTCTTTATGATGGCCGATGTAAGGCGTGCGTGTGAGCTAGGTGCCGGATCCGCAGTATATCGTCCTTCGAAAACGAGGTTCTTTGTGTTTCGGGGGCCTTTCTCGTACACGGCCACGTTTACACCACTGCCGCCGCTCCCTAGGGTGCTTGCGTTACCTTCCTCATCAACAGCAGCACATGCATTGGAAATAGCCATGGAATTGGTGAGATTAAGCACCGCTGTCTTGTCGTCAAAGAACACGCCTCCCACGTCATCCAGCTTCGCAAGTTCCGAGACCTTGGATGCTGGAATCGTTGCCTGGATAAAGGGCAAACCTGGTGGCGACCACGTCACCTGGCCACCAAGGCGCTGAATCTCGTCCTCAATCCCCCCCTTAGAATCGAGCACGCGCTGGCGCGCGTCTCGCACGGCTTGCGGTGTTTCACGTCGCTTGTCATAGCCGATCAGGACTTCCCTCATCTGGGGCCACACGACGATGTCCACCGATCTCTTAGACTCGCCGCTAGGGATGCTCCCGAGGTGGCTCCAGAGATCGCCGTGAATCCGGGCAGACGGCCCAAATCCGGCGGGTCGGCGGGACTTCAAGTCGGAACGAGCCGACTCGAGATCCAGCTCTTTCCCATCTTGGCCAAAAATCATGTCGTGCACCTCGCCTGTCTTTCGATGGATAAGACGAACGGTACGCACAGTGTCGGAGCCCGACGAATCAGACTCGTCCGCAGCCGATTTCACCACGTGCGCGACGCGAAGATCTCTAGAATTTACGGTCGGAAGGTCATCCGGAGGGACGGTGAATGGGATAACGAGGTAATAGTCGTTCAGGCGGTGGATAGTGGTGTCTTCGCTATCGCTGTCCTTGGAGCGGTTGTCGTGGCTGAGCAGTTCGTTGACAACGAGATTGTATGTTCCGGGAGGGAGGGCCTGCGTGGTTACTCGTATGGCATTGTGCCAATGCTCCTCGGTAGGATTGATGTCAAACTCCTTCCCATCCCTGAGAACCGTCACAGCGCCCTGGGAACTCCCGATCTGTTCAGTGCTGTAAATGTAGATGTCCTGCCCGGGGCGAATGATTTCCCCTGGGAGAACAGAAAAACAAAGGGTTTTGCCATCGTAAGCCACCAGGAGTGTCTCTGGATCCTCAATTATTGCCGTGCAGACGGTGCCATCCGAGCATGTCGAGGCGACTGGACGGGCATCCCGGAGATCCACATATTTGTCGCCTACCCTCGCCCAGCACTGTTCAAATTCGACTGACCCAAAGTTTGCCTCGGGAAGCGGGTCCCTTGCGTCCTCCACGATCCATTCGACGGAGTCTCCTCGGAGATAGGTGCCCCGTTCGGCAGCTATGGTGAAAGAGGTGTACGTGTTCTTAGTCTCGTTGTACATAGTAACGTAGCAAGTAGTGATGCTGTTGTCCGCTGTTTCGTGGAACTGGGTCGTGTCGGGTTGGGTCGAGAGTCGACAGGTAACTCTATCTCCAGCGCTGACTTTGAAGTCGATTAGCTGGGCAGACGCTGGATACCATTGGACCCAAGCGTAAATGTCCCGGGAGATATCCCCGTTGTTTTTGAAGACGTCGTGTCCGGTCCCACATGCTACCACATCGAGGTTGGTGTTGTGTGCTTTCGCATCGGGGCCCGTGAAGCCATCGATACCGACCCACGTTGAACTATACCAAGCTTTGCTGGTGCCATCATCTTTGCCTGGGGCAGGGTTCGGGGTGTCCCAAGTGGCTTGAATTGTGACTTCGCGAATTCCTCCCGTGCTCGACTCGGAATTGTGGACAACAGCGCCAGCCCAGTTCTTGCCGGTGTAGGTGCCCGCCTCGACATTGCCAGTCGCCTCATCGGTAACCGTGCCGCTTGGGTGGACCTCCAATCGCGTAGTGACGAGCTCCGCATCCCTGATTTTGGATAGGAGCTCCACCCACGCAGCCTCTTGGCCAGGAGTGTCAGTGGTTCGGTGGGGAAGGCCGTAGGACTGCAATTCTTCGCGTGTGGCTCGGAGCGGATCGAAGCCTGCCGGAAGCGGCTTTGAAAATTGAATACCATCGAGGACGCGTTTAGCATGCCCGAATCCCGGCGCGCTGCGAACTGGGGTCGTGGTTTGAACCGAAGACTCCTGCATGTTAACTGGTAGCTTTGAGGGAGAGATTTTGCGGCTTCCAAGGAAGGACTAGAAGGCAGTCTCAATTACGGATGAAGTGAAGGGCTTGACACTTGAATTTCTGATGTCCAGGTGCTCACACAGGTAAAATACATATGAATACATTGGCACTCTGCCGCTTGAAGAATTTCAGACGGCTAATCTCGGCTGAGCAAGCAGGAAAGCAGTTGAAGCGCTGATTTCGGTAAACAAAACGCAGGGTCACAGTAAAGATCAAAGGTAATTCGACATAACATGCTGTGAACTATCTGCGGGGGGTTGCAGGTCGCCAATGGTTAGCTGCCACTCCAGAACTTCGAAAGCTGCAGCCCACTATTTTCCTCACTCGCTACTGCAAGAACTTTGGTCAATAGGACGATGAGGCTTCCGAGGCTTCCGTTCGGCTTGGTGCCGCCGGCAACTGATGCGAGCAAGGGCGGGGTCTCTGAGAGGTGAGTCAGATCATACTTGTTGTCGTCACACCACCTCCTGGAGCCTCGGCGGACCGACGGCAATGAGTCCAGCCAATGCCACCGCAAATCAAGGATAACGAATAATGATTGCAGTTCTAAAGAGCGTAGGACGAAGAAGCAAGCATGCGGCTGCGACTGCATCGGTTTTACAATTAATTCCTATTCAAGGCGGATGGTAGTACAGGCAGCAATGCATTCAGCCGTGTAACCCTTCGCTTTGAGGGCGACGAACGAACATCACTGCCGCAATCAGTGTGCAGAACGGAAAATTTGACCATTCGAATTGGTGATGGTACCCTAAGATTATCAAGCGAGGAAGGGGCGGAGAGTGATTGGGGTCTTCCAAGTAAGAGTAGCTCTACCATTTGCTTGAGAGTGCCCACCTGAACGCTGTGCAACAATGGCCTAGGCGCGGGAGGACGGAAACCCCTCTTTCCAGGTGCTGTATACCCATTGTGACTGTCTTTAAGCGATACATCAATTTTTTCTCTTACTCCGCTAATCCTTCTAGTGTATTCGATGGAGGACAGCTGACGTTCCGGTGTGGTCGACGAAGTTACGGTGTTAGGCATCCTCTCTATCCTTCGTGCTCGTATTGTTATCGTGAATGGGCCAGCCGGCGCCCGGTGTGGCATACGCCAGACTGGTACCTACTGTGAGCATGCTATAGCGTCTCGTCAGTCCAAATGTAAATATATGCAGGGAGCCTGAGCTCACCGTGCAAGTTTGCTGTGTAACAAAGAGTACTTCAGTCATGCCAGTAGGTTTCGGACATTTCAAATATGACTTAAACTGCCTGCCGTGCAACTTGCAGCTATGTAGGTGGAGTTGGGCTCCTGCCTGGTTTCCGCTTAGGCGCATGCTGACGTAAATACCTGTTTTCGGGTAAAATGTAGCATTCGATTTCGGCCCAACTCAGGCTTCCATCATCCCTCGTGCAGGAGAAGTTTCTCAGAGGTCTGAAAGTGTGAATTCTGACCCTTGAGGAACCGGAGAACAAATAGGAGACGGCGGGAGGAAAGAAATCGGGAGGATGGCAGCCACCCTAAAGCTCCCTGCACATAAAGCTTTTGGTGGGTAACCCTATTCTTCAGCAACCACTAGTTCGCTCCGGGGGTGCTGATATGGCTGTCCTGCAGAAAGTTAGTTGCCTTGCATATATGCCTTGCGGCCAGGGCTTCACAGTATCACTTGTTCAATCCCTATGAGGACGGATAACCCTGCTCCCCGACTCCGGGTAGAGAAGGGTCCCCGTCTAAGGAGGAAGCGAGGAATTGGGGAAAATCAGTCAATGAGAAATGAGGTGGATCTACGTCTAACCAACCAGGTGTGGACCAGAAACCAACCGCTCAAATCAGGGTCTGCGCAGTGTTATCGTATGGTTTAGATCCCAAGCACATGCTGGGGGCTAAGCAGCCTAGATCGCTGCCCAAGAATGCCGCGTAGCGGAACCGCCTCCGCTTTATCTAGGAGTCGGTGCTCGCCTGTGGGGACAATGTTCGATGCAGCTTCACGGTCAATTAGGGGCCAAGAAAAGAAGTCGAAATCATCTTCAAAGCACCAAGCACCAAAACCGTAGGTGAGGAAAGGATGGACGCTTACCTTAGCGTGCCAGAGCAGAATGAGACGATGACGAATTTTATGGATACAGTACTTGCTCAACGCGCCCCCAGCACCAGTTTTGCTGCTGACAAACAGCTCACATACACAATCGCTCTTAACACCATACAAACGCAAACTTGCCAAACTCCGACTATACGGCCGAAGCGTGTGCAGTGTGACAGGTGCTGGGCGTGGCTCGCACGACGTGATCTCCTCTTGCGACATAAGCGTGTCATGCACGGAGGAGATGAACGTCCCAAGTACCCTTGCCCGCAATGCGCAAAGGTCTTTTCCCGCAACGACAACCTCAAGAGACACTTTGGCCTGATCCACGGGACCAAAACCACTCTCGCCGCTGTCGCCGACTCCCGCTCCCTTAGCTTAGGACCAAACGCTCCCTCTCAATGGGCAGCCCCCTTACCAGACGCTGAACCCGACACCGAATTCCGAATGCGTACACAGTGGTCTGACAGCGGCAGCGAAGCATGGCTGGATTACGAAACGATGAGCCAAGCCCAGACTATCCTTCTGGCAGCGCCGTCTTACCCTCCTATATGATAATGTTACCGTTACCGTAAAGAGTGCAGGGTGAGGCGTGAGGAGTGAGGCGTGAGGAGTGAGGAGTGAGGAGTGAGGAGTGAGGCGTGAGGAGTAAGAGTGTTCTTAGGTAGATCTGAACGATATCTTCGTAGCTTGTAGAAGAGCAGGCCTGAATAGTTGGAATTACCTAAATAAGCACGGCTAAAAGCAAAGTTATAAAAAGAGAATGTCTATTTGCACAGTAGTCTCGGTCTATTTGTACAGTAATCCAAATTTTCCTCCCATACATAACCCTAACCCCGCGCAAAATGGTCCGTGCCCACACACGTCCATTTCAATTGATTCTGCTAACAGGAGAGACCGTGCCGACGAGCGGCCCGCCAAAGGAAGCCTGGAGGAACTCTCTTGGTGTTGTTTTGTAAGGAGCCAGCCGATATTTTGCAGTTCTGGGGGGTCGTGTAGAGCCGCCTCAATCTGCTATGCCGTTTCCGGTCCGCCAAGCCTCATGGCGAAACCATCAGCGGACTGCGCGCGCCGATAAGTCTATCTTATCGAAATGGTAATGGAGCAGCCACGCAACCAGACACAGCTCCGATGTGGGTGAGCGTCCGGCGCCAGACGTCTGGCACTGACCTGCCTCTCCAAACTCCAAGGAACGGCGATTCGAATGCATACAGAATTCCTTTTATATATTTTCCTCCACAATACACTTCGAATCACTTGGTCATTCTGAGTGGGCCACAGTCTGTGTATAAGGTCGCCACGCTTTGCTCCATCTTCAGGGCGGAAGGGAGCGCTTAAAAACCGAGGACTGGAAGTTTCTAGAATGCTATGACGACTATAAATTAAAGAAGCCCTCCAGACCCTTTTGTGGCACGCTATGATTGAAGGAAAAGTTAAAAGAGTAATTAACATTAGCTGTCTGCTGAGAACGTTATGATTAGGACACGTCCTGACGAACAGCCAATGGCAACGGTTGATGCAGCTGTGGCCAAACATAGCGACTGGCATCCTGGAGGCAGCCACAGCCAGTTTTCCAAGCCTCTTGTAATCAATTTGCCACTTGACCCTATACCATAAGTTTGTTGAAAGGGGTTTTTCGCATCGCCTAACCAGGAAGCACTAAAAGTCGAGAAAGCTAGGTTCTCTAGTGTCTGTGTGCATATGCCCGTCGCCGCATCCCAGATCTTTACGGTCTGATCGTTTGACATGGATGCTACGAGCTTCGAGTCGGCCGAGAACGTAACGGACCAGACCCAACTGCTATACCCCTTAAGCGTCTGCGTACATGCCCCGGTCGCCGCATCCCAGATCTTTACGGTCCTGTCGTGTGACCCAGACGCAACGAGCTTCAAGTCGCGCGAGAACGCGATAGAGCTGACGGGACCGCTATACCCCTTAAGCTTCTGCGTATATGTGCTTGTCGTCGTATCCCAGATCTTTACAGTCTTATCGTGTGACCCGGACATAACGAGCTTTAAGTCAGGCGAGAACGCGACGGAGTAAACGGGACCGCTATACCCCTTAAGCGTCTGCGTACATATACCTGTCGCCGCATTCCAGATCTTAACGGCTTTATCGAGGGACCCGGAAGCAACGAGCTTCAAGTCGGGCGAGAACGCGACGGAGTTGACAGGACGGCTATGCCCCTCAAGCGTCTGCATACATAAGCCCGTCGTCGCATCCCAGATCTTAACGGTCTCGTCGTATAACCTGGACGCCACAAGCTTCGAGTCGGGCGAGAATACGACGGATAAAACGGCATTACTATGCCCCTTAAGCGTCTGCTTACACGTGCCTGTCGCCGTATCCCAGACCTTAACAGTCTCGTCGTATGACCCAGACGCCACAAGCTTCGAGTCGTGCGAGAACGCGACGAAGTAGACGTTATTACTATGCCCCTCAAGCGTCTGTGTACAGGTACCCGTTACCGTATCCCAGATCTTAACGGCCACGTTGTATGACCCGGACGCCACGAGCTTCGAGTCGCGCGAGAACGCGACGGAGTAGACGTCATTACTATGCCCCTCGAGCGTCTGCATACAGGTACCCGTCACTGTATCCCAGATCTTGACGGTCTTGTCGTCGGACCCGGACGCCACAAGCTTCGAGTCGGGCGAGAACGCGACGGACCTAACCTCACTACTATACCCCTCGAGCGTCTGCGTACATATGCCCGTCGCCGCATTCCAGATCTTCACGGTCTTGTCGTAGGACCCCGACGCCACGAGCTTCGAGTCGGGCGAGAACGCGACGGACCTAACCTCACTGCTATGCCCCTCGAGCGTCTGCGTGCATGCATTCCAATCATCTTCTACAACCGGCCCGGTAGTAATCCACCTAGACTCTTCATGCTTGAATAGGCCTCTTGTTATACTGCGGGCCGGGCTGAACACAAGTGCTGAAGCGTATAATTGAAGAGGTGCTGTATCGATGATTGACCGACTGTTCAGAACGACCCGTCTTATATCGCGGAGAAATCTGGACAACTTAATGGCATCTGCAGGCTAAAAGGCGATGTTAATATATTTCGGGAATAGTGGGCAACGGCGAAACATACACTCAGAGCTAGCAAATCATCTACCATGCCGACACACTCCGAGACACGACCTAAAAGGCTGAGCGCTTCAAGCCAGTGAAGGAGATGTTTCGTCAGGAAGCTGTGGACTGGGCCGCCATCCCGTACGCTGTGTTTGCTCTCCTTCCAGTGGTGCACCCAGTACTGGCAGGCGTACTGGACCTCAGGCGGCAGAGCGGTGTCGATAGTTCGCTGATAGACTTCTGACCGCACCTTTCCTGGCACTTGTAGACCGCAGATATCTCTCCTGAGGTGTTGGTTCAACAGTTGAATACATCTGTCCGCAATCGTTTTGTGATATTGAGTCTGGTCGATCCAAAACTCCTCGGCGCGTTTGGTCGAATCGACGAGGAAGTCGCGGAATGACAGATGAAAGAGTCTGACTGGGTCATCGATTTGAGATGGGACATCAAGGACGGAGTGGAGAGAGTTGAGCAGGTCATGTACGTCTGTGGCTTCAACATTGAGAAGCCTTGCGAGTGATCGTACCGAGAGTGGTTGAGCAAGGAGTACGATAGGGCCAACAATGTCCCGGAATACGGCTAGCAAGTCGGTCGTATCCTGCTCGGTACGTCCAGACGTGATCTGATTGAGAACGGGGAGATAAGAGGCGTTGAGTTTGTCGAGCCCGGAATTGTGGGTCTCCGTCCGGTACTGTAAGACTTTCTTCAGTCTTTTGGTAGGGTTCGACCGTCCCTTGTCTTCCACGAAGCGACAGACGGTTGCGGCAAAAATGAACAGTGGGATAGCCATCCGAGCGAGGATTTGAATGACAACTTCGCTGGGCCAATCTGGTGGCAGTCCTAAGCCTTCGACAGCATGTCTGTTATATGTATTCCTGATTCTCGCAAGTTCATGTCGCAGGAACGCGGATATATCGTGTTCCACAATTGATTCATGTATGCGGTGCAGAGCCACGTCCTGATAGTCGCCCTGGATATCGCCGAAACCGTTGCGAATGGGCAGCTCGGGTCTGCTGGTGACAAAAAATCTCAGGGAAACGGAAGTTACCTCTTTAGCTTTCGACAGGATACGGATAATTGCTACAGCATCCTTCTCCTGGTCGCACTCGTCAAGAGCATCAATCACTACTGAAACCAGTGCAGGCATGTGAGGGTTGTCTTTGCACTTGTTGAGCGGCTCCAAGATGAGCTTCTGGAACTGTTCTCCCTTGGTCTTGTCGGCAATTGCTGGGTCGTTTTCGATCGCACCCCTGACGTGCGGGGCTAAGAAAGGCAGTTGGTGGACGAGCTGGGAGACGATTGTCGTAAAGAACATGGCCGCTTTGCCACGGTCGCCGTCGCCCTTCTTGAACAGGAAGCTGGCAACGGGGACTCCTTTCGCGGTGAGGTTGCCAGCCACGGTGCGGGATATCGTAGATTTGCCGGTGCCAGCCATGCCGCGCAGCCAGAAGATACATTTCCCACCGGGGTCCTCAATCCATCTGTATATCTCGGCGAGAAGGTCAACGCGGGTGTCAGGATGGCATTTGGGGTCGTGCTCGTTGGTTTGAGAGTTGAACGCCGCGCCTGTTACGACTGGGAGCTTCGGCAAATCGATCTTGCGACTGATATCGAGAATCTCGACGCTAGACGGTAAGGTTAGCTAGAGATCGAAGGCGGGTATTATAACTCTGAGAAAGACATAGTTTGATCGATCTGAAGGGCAGCGGAAAAGGATGCCTGGTCTCGCTGAAGATTCGCAATGATCTTGTCCACGTCCTTGCTCTCAAACGGCCACTTCAATGCTCGCAGCCCCAGGGTTCTCATCACCTTCGTCTTGCGACCCGGAGACAGCTTTGCTTCCAGCTTCGCAGCGACATCATCAAGCTGCGAATGTGTTTCGTTGAGGGCTGCCTGCAGCGTGTGTGACGTTTCGAGCCGAGTCCTATGAGGGCCCTGGAGAAGTCTCTGCGCACCTTCAACAGTTGCCTTCAAGGTATCGGTATGTTGTCGCAGGCGCTCAATGTCGGACTTGGCGTTCTTGACGGCGAAGGAGTATTCGAGACAGAGCGAGGCGACCTTGGCCGCCAGCTCGACTACCGCGATGGTGCTTGCGGCTGCCCCGAGCCCCTCCATCGTGCTGGAAAGCGACGAGACGACGAGTCCGGAAAATCGGCAGCCTATAAGCGATAAATGTATACGATGGTTCAGGAATCGGCTCGAGCGAGCGGTGAAGAATCGTGGTTGTGGCAGTCTGTCAAAGACCGTAAGGCTCGGAGGGGATAGACATTGAGCTGCCCAACTGCTGCCTGAGGCAAAGAGCTGAGGCGCCAATCAGCTGACGCTTCATCCTCATCGGCCCAATTTTAATGGGGCTTGCTAGTGCGGGGTCGTCGACGTCGCTTTGTCGACCAAGCGCGGACACCCTGCGCGTGCGTCCACTGCTCCGTGAATAAAGTTAACAATCAGTAGTGAATCAGTGAGCTTGTACGTGCAGCTATTTAGAGCAGAGAGGTGGAAATAGGGCTTTATCTTTCTCGAACACCAATACGACGATTTTTATCGAGCCGAAATAGCGTGCTAGATAGGGACATAAGGCCTCATGAAGTGAGACTTGTGCAAGACCGCTGTTGGATGTGCAAAAACACGGTCGGACGAGCGCTCGCCGCGAAATCGTGCGAGAGTAACGCGAGACCACGTGTTGGGTCACGTGCAAGTTACAGGGGTGGACGAGAATCGGCCGAATGCGGTAGTGCAAGTTGGCCCGTGCGTTTCGCATGAGCATGTTTTTTCCGGCCTAAGGATCCTTTCGGACCTGACCTCTGGTAGTTCCTCCAGGCACCTTTCACCCCTCCACACCACAAACATCACCATCTCGCGGTCGCGCGCATTCGCGATTCTTGTTCGCAAAGGTAAGGAACCAATTTTCGCACGGTTTTCCGGGCTAATTTCGTGTTCAGATGGCCGAAAATGACCCTCCGCGCGATGCTGCGATTGATTACGACCCTGAGGTCGATGCCGACGGCGATGACGCCAATGTCTTCCTCAATGACAG
>Ga0247780_1000415_pt1 | contig 41602 bp, 16 predicted proteins | sample UWRJL079202R5_FD_179927 | JGI IMG/M metagenome (GOLD analysis project Ga0247780, IMG submission 179927) | Plant litter microbial communities from Arlington Agricultural Research Station in Wisconsin, United States - UWRJ-L079-202R-5 | ecosystem: Environmental > Terrestrial > Plant litter >...
GAAGTCGAAGAAGAAGGCCATCACTATTTCGGTCCAGAGGGTGAGGAGGCACGCGCCCATGGTGACTCGCCAGAACCAGGGCCAGGGTGATGGTTCGGTGCACACGCTATCTATGACGCGTTCCAGGGCAGCCAGGCCCCAGTTGTCGATAATAGAAAAATGATTGTTTCCCTCCGTCCCTCTCGGTGGCTTGGTGTGCTCTAGGACGGCGTGGGTGAGTCCGCAGTACTGTAGACGGCGCCCCTGACGGATGAAGTCGCCGACCTTTAAACTATCCATTATTTCCTCGCCTATGGTGCTCTTTTCGAACTTAAAGTGCAACTAGAAATACTTGTGCTTTCCACAGCTAGCTCCCCACTTTCGTACCGCGTGCACGTTCATGCTAGCTGTATGTGGCGACCAGTCTAGCCCTTGCATCTGGTGGTAGGCTCGGATCCCAGCTTCCTCTGGTTGACCTTGCTCTGAAGCTAAGTCGGGTGACCGGCTTTTAGACCAACCCACTTTTTAGACCAGCTATTCCCATACAAAACTCTGAAAACCAGGGTTACGTAATTAACTAAGCGAAATTACTAAACAAAAAGAAAGAATTGTATAAAATACCTTATTAGTAGTTTACTAGGTTTTGTCAGTGTACCGAACAGTTCAGGCCGAGACGGGATGTTGTCTGGATGAAGAGTGGGTCAAAGTCCGGCTGAGTGTGGAGAATCTTCTCCTGCCTTAGTCACATGCAGGCAATCAACTGCACTTTTGATTCGCCTGTGCAGTCCTTGGTGAAAGACAAGCTCCAGAGTTATAGCTCCCTTCCAGAATCCGCAATCTCACCCTACTTCTTTTGCGGATAAATAATTTAAGTTGGACAAGTCTACAAAGGCCCAGGCCAAAAGAAAGGGTCCCCTTAGCCAGTGCGAAAAATGTTTATCACTATAAGGACCGCCTATAGCTATCGTTATTACAGGCCATCTTTTATCCTAAAAACACTTATATTAATAGTGAAAAGGCCTCCCTGCATTTTAAAAAAGTCCTTTCTATATGTTAAAAGGCCTGTAATATGATAAGTTAAGGCCTTACCGTCCAGAACAGGACTGTGTAAGGATTCTAAAACCGCATTTTTACACGGAGATAAGAGACCTTTTATTTTACCTAATCCTTTATACTTAGGACGGGGCCTAGCTAAGCCATCATGGATCCTTCCTGCATTCCACGTTTTCAAAACTCGGTGCCTGTCATTTGCCTTTTTCTATCAAATCAAGACTCAAGATACTAGGTACCTAGTAATGCAACGTCCCTCACATTATCACTGTGCCTCAAACCCAACGCTACAAGCTCCCGTCTACCTATCCAGGATCAAGGGCTTCTAGTTCATCTGGCAACAAGTCCTCTGGTGTTCCTAAATCATCCGCAGGCTATCAGCGAGTACCTTCCCGTGCAGGATGCGTAGCATAGACATCGAGGTGGGGTACTTGTCAGCTTATATAAGCAATTGGGGCCATCAGCGGAAGCAGCCGGCTTGGCAACAGAGGCCCCTGGAAGCCAGAGATTTCCACAGTAGTTGAAAACAACAACAACTCAATGAATTCACAATCATCACCATTATTGGCCCAAAAGCGCTAGATTCTGACAGTACTCACCCATTGACACGTCGAGCTGTAGTCCTTGATGGCCTAGAATCAAAGAGGCTGAAAGACTTTGTAAGGGGTTTGTCTGCTGTTGGATGCCCCTGAGCTGCATAAGGCCCGGCGTATCCACAGCTAATATACCAAGTCCCAGACTCGAGGGGTGACGAGGGCAACTTTCAGGTCGTGGCTACACGTGTGTCATTCAACTGGTTGACCCCTCTCAACCTGACATGAGAGTAATTCATCCAAGTTAGGATGAAGTCCATGCAGGTCATTCAAGCTGCCCTCTAACCGGTCGCACCACTGCCCGCGTCATTAGGATCCGAATCTACGGCATTACCAACTCACACCCAAGCCCCGAAACCGGCCCTGACCCTTGCAGTCGGCCTCTGCACAACATCCCCGGCGCCTCGCCAGAGGTCGGCGGATACCTATTCCTGTTCATCAGCCGCCACTCAAAGATGAAGCGACCCCAATTAACATCAGCAACCCGTCTAGACTATAACCTAGCGCAGCGTTGACTCAAGGTGGTCTTCTCCCAGTCTCCCGAGAGGTGGGGTAGCAGGGATCCAGAGGTAGAAGAGGTGGGCGATGGATGAGGCGTTTAGCCAGAATGTGGATTTCTTGTGGGAGGTGGTTGTGAGTTCAAGCTTGTAGGGCTTTAGCGGTGGTGGTTCGGTGAGGGGGAATGTCTTGGTGGAGGAAGGAACCGAGTTTTTCTCCCGATTCGGTAAAGTGCCCAGCTGTCTTCCGTTGATGTTGCTGCCTAGCGGTGTGGGTCTCAATCCCGCCCAGCATCCTGCCACGGAGCATCCCGTCTACCCCACAACTCTTATTCCCAACCACAACTGCTCTTTGCGGGGCGCGAATACTATCACCACTTTCGCCGCTGTCACGATCAGCTACATCTCCTCACAATGTTAACCAACCTCGGGAAAAAAGTCGCCTCCAAGGTCCAGGCGGGCGCGTCCAAGGTCCTGAACATTCCCCAAAAGGTCGTCGACCTCCTCGAGATGCAAGACGACGTTGACGACATAAAATACCACTTCGGACAAGTCGCTGAGGACCTTCACCTGCCCGTCGAGGTTTTCCGGGATAACATGAGCAGGAACAATTGGACGACGCGCGCGGGGATCATCGCCGACGAGAAGCGCCAGAAAAAGTTGGAAGCATTTCTAGGTCCTAACGCAGGAGTCGCTTTCAAGGAAAATGGCCCTTTTGACTACGACGCACATCCCGTCAGGGGGAGCATGCAGACCAGGATCTTGCGGCTTCAGGCGGGAAAAGATATGGAGATAGTCGAGTGCGAGATGGAAACGGTCGATTTGGACGACCCTGATTTCGAGTATGAGGCGCTCTCGTACCACTGGGGCGCAGAGAAACCCCTCACACCAATCAACTGCAACGGAAGACGCCTCGACGTCACGCAGAATCTTAAGATGGCACTGAACAATCTTCGTCCGTCGCAGGGGTCACGAACGCTGTGGGTGGACGCCATCTGCATCAACCAGAAAGACAAGCAAGAGTGCGCGAGGCAGGTGTTACTGATGCGAGAAATCTACGGGCGTGCAGCGCAGGTTGTCGTATGGGTCGGGGAAACTTCGGTGGATGCGAGGGCGTCGTTTGCCGTTCTGCGACACCTGGCGGACCTGGTTGAGGATGCCGAGGGCAAGGCGTTGGATTATGAGGAGATCAAGACGCGTGCGTCGAGGATAGAGCTGGAGGGGTGGCCGTCTTCGCTGTACTTCAAGAGGACGTTCCACATGGTGCAGTGCTTTGAGGAAGCGCACTATTTCACGCGCATGTGGGTGTTGCAGGTTAGTTTGCAGTCCATGTCATCTAAGTCTATGAGTCTATACTGGTATTAACAGAGCCTAACAGGAGGTCGCCCTCGCCCGAAACGTCCTTCTGCTCTCCGGGCAAAACGAACTACCATGGGAAACCTTTGAGAAGGGGATGCTAGTTCGAGCTCTCGTCGCGACGCGTGACCGCAGGAGCCGACCAGCGCTTCGACGGAGCCTCGATCTCCCCGTGCTCAAGATCATCGAACTGCGCATGGCGATCGTTAGCGGAGAACAGGACCGCAGCCTTTTGTACCTCTTGAATCAGTTTCGAGGCCAAGGAGCGAAAATCCCAGCGGACAAGGTCTATGCGATCCTCGGTTTGACAGATACAAACATCTTGGATATCAATCTGCGCGTCGACTACAGCATGCCCACCGCTCAGTTCTACACCGATCTTGCCGCGGGAATTCTCATGAGCCCCTCGGCCGGCGGCCTCGATCTTCTCTCCGTTCCGCGTGCCGAGTCGGACTTATCCCGGGAGATGCCGTCTTGGTCCCCCGACTGGAGTCACGGCGCCGCAAGTGCCCAGCCACTCCTCGCTTCCGTCTCTCGTTACAGCAGCAGCGAAAAGTTCTGCGCATCCGGAGAACTCCCAGAGGGCTCATCATGTCCATGCACGATAGACGGCTCCAAGCTCTACCTATACGGTCACATCGTCGACCGCATCGAGCGCTTGACAACCGAGGCCTTCACCGACATCGAACCCAGCTTAGCTGCCCCTTCTGTAGTCAACCTCAGGGACGGACTAATGGGGGAGTACGACGAAAAACGAAAGAAGCAGATCGACGCGCACTACAAACCTCTGAAAAAGTCCTGGACCGACTTCCTCGAACACCCTCCACTACTACCCCCAGCCCCACTACTACGCAATCCTTCAACCTTATCTACCACTACCGAGAGCACCGCATCAGAAACCTCATGCCACCAGAAAAGCCCCAACGAGAAGAGCCCAGAGCTCCCCCTCGCAAAGCAAGAAAACGAATCCCTCCTCGACTTCATGAAGCGATTCCCCTACCCTCCCGCCCTCGCCCCCGGTCCACCCTCATCCTCTCCGTTCCAGTCCCTTGGAACAGCCTACATCCGCACCCTCTTCGCCGACTCCTTCCCCCGCTTCCTTACCAACCCAGACCCCAACTCCCCCACTACCACAACCATTCCCACCACCGCAACCGAAAAGCTCCTCATAAGCGCACTCTCCTACTGGCTCGCGCTGGAGGAGGTAAATCCCCACGGGATGTGGAGTGTGTTGGAGAGGCTGAGTGACTTGCTTCCTAGCGGCATATGGCGGTTTCCGGATGCAGTGCCGACGGGGAGGTTTGTTGATGTGGGGGGGATGATGGGGATGATGCTGGGGAGGAAGCTGATGTGGACGAGGGATGGGTACTTTGGGGCGGCGCCGGCGGGGGCGAGGGAGGGGGATGTGGTGGTGTTGGTTAGGGGGTGTGGGGTACCATTGGTTTTGAGAGCAAGGGGGGGTGTGGTGGAAGTTGGGTTAGAGAGTGGGAAAACGACGGAGTGGGAGCTGGTGGGGGATTGCTTTATGCATGGGGCGATGTATGGGGAGAGGTGGGGAGAGGAAGAGTGTGGGGAGGTTGTGGTGATTTGACCGTGACACGGGTACCTACCTACCTACCTAGGTAGTCGGTCGCTAAAAGAAAAGAGCCTCATCCAAAGATAGTTGGCCTAAAATCAGGCTCGCTTTACCTCGGCTCACCTTCTGCTCGCCATCGCTCACCGACGCTAAAATTTGCCAACTTTACTCGAACTCTCAATGGGACTTGTTTTGGCCTAAAAGGGCCTAGATAGGGAACGACCTATTTTTAAACCCTCCCCTTCCCTTCTAAAAAAAATAAAAATTACCTCCTATTCCGAACTCTAAAGCAGAGGCCAAAAAGTAGGCCCTAGAGCTGACGTATTCACTCACTGTTTTTGGAATTCCGTTTTTGGAATTCCGTTATTTGTGGTTACTATGCCTTCTATCCATTTCGATATGTCCTACTGCCTACCACGCGACTGTTCTGCTCCGAACTCGGCCAGATCAATAGTTCAATCCACCTTACCAACCATCGCATTGTTACTCTCCCTCCACAAGCCTGTAGGACCTTTTCCAGCAACTGCCCCGCTCCCGCGATCTTCTTCTGACTCTTCCTTTAACTGAGAATTACACAATTGAAGTAGGCTCTTGCTCTGGCTCTGCCCAGTAGATACGCCACCCGGCCGTGACAGCACTGGTAATTGCTGATTTATCTGACAAGAAGTCGCCGTAATTAGCCGAGCCGAGCAAACACAACCCTTATTTCGGGCTACGACAGTCTCTTTTTTTTCTTCATCACTAACTAAGCTTTGGGCCACTTCTAGGCCCTGAACCCAATTCTTAATCATGAAGTCCACTTTAGCTACTGATCCCAATTTTAAGCTATTAAACTTACTTCTAGACTACTGATGCCTATTGTCAGAAGCACTGCACTCTGGATTCTGTGGAATTGAAGGGGTTGTAACTGCGTGATTTTCTTCCTTTTTTCAGCTCTCTGGCTCAGCCAGAGAACCTTCCTTATAGCTGTGAATAGTGGCAAGCCGTGTAGCAAAGCCGCGTGGCTACAATTACGCGTCTGTAGCAATGGTTACAAATCTATTGTTCTGGTGGTTTCCAGATTCTTCTTTCTAACAATTCTAGCCTCTAGCCAGAACCCCTTTCTTTCTAACACCTATTCCTAAGCTACTAACTTAGTATGACACATGATGTCCTAGCTTATAATTTAGGATGGTATATAATATCCCAGCCTAAACTTTAGAATAGCATATAATAAACTTATATCAGTACCTACTAAAGTGTCTTAGAACATATTAGTACATACTTTAAAATAGTATATCACTGTTAAACTGGGTGTCAGGGTTAGGGTTATCGCGTACCCTGTTATAAGGAATCTTCGCAACTGGAAACCGCTCGTCGATTTTTCTTTATTTCCCATAGTTATAACGAGTCGCACCCCCTGTTATGTATTATGTCTGGCTTATCTAGAGTAGGGCAGCGCTGGGGCTAAGGCTAGCGTGACGCGGGCAAGCGGTTGATAGAATAAACCGCGCCGTGTACCTAGACGGTATAAGAGCTGTAAGCTAAATTTATATTGCATTTAAGGTACCTCCTTAGTACTGCTTGTCTTACCACCCAATTATCTGACCCCTTAATACTATCACTTCCTGCATTTACACTATTATGGAATCCACTATCTTATTTATCTTCGGCTATGGAATTTAGTCCTATGTAGCTATTATTAACCCCATTAATCCAGGACCTGTTATTAAAAAGTTAGCTTGAATGAACTGCTTTATATTTCGCTAGCAGTTCTTAATTGGTGAGAGGTCTTGTCAGAAGCGCGGCACTCTGGATTCTGTGGAATTGTAGGAGTTGCAACTCCGTGATTGTATTGCTTGTTTGTTCTCTGGCGAAGCCAGAGATCCATTATTATAGTTGTGGCTGGTGGCAATAGTGGTAGCAATAGTGACTCACACTAGCTGAACTGACTACGTCAGCTCAGCTTCCATTGCCACACCTTCCATGGTGTTCTAGCCTCTGGCTAGAACCTCCTCCTTTTTGACAGGTCTGGTAAGCTTAATGTATTTGTTGCACAGTAGGGTTCCACAGGCCTGTAGTACAGGCCTGTTGCTCAGAGGAAGTAGAGCGGTACTGTTCCAAGCCGTACTACAGCGCTGGAAGCGCTGTAGGAAGCAAAAGAAGGCCTGAGGTACAGAGGCAGTGCCTCTGTATATGACTGAATGAGTGGTGTGAATTGCTTGCTTGTAGAAGGCTAGATACAGGAGAGGAGAGGGCCTTTGTAGGCTGTGGTCAGCTTCCAGAGCCTTCTATCTACTATACAGAATTGGAATAGTGGCCGTAGGCCACGTAAGTGCTTGTATGACTCACTAGTGGAATTCAGGGGGTGAAACCCCCTGATTCCAAGGGGTTCTAGAGGGTTCGGCGCAGTGCGCCGACCCAGTGGACCCACTGGGGATAGAAACTAACAGTATTGAAATAGTTCTTTAAACTGTGCTTATCCTTCTAACCCTTACTATATTTGCATTTTGCCTTGTACTATGCCCTGAATCGCCATCTTCTTTAAGTATGAACTTTTAGCCTGTATTAAGCTAAGGTTAAACTACACCTTTAAGGATAACATTACGATATATTTATAAGCTTATCTTGCCGTTTGTGTTAGTTAGGACCTTATAGAAAACCGAGTTTAGATTTAAAGTTCTAGCTAACCGCTGCCTAGACGTAGTATCACTTAACTAATTTGTCGTTATTGTCTTTTCGTTTCGGTTAGTGATAGATACAGCCTAGGTAATATCTTCTATTAAGCTTTCAAATTATTCGAACCTTTCCACTTTATAGGCTAATGGTGAAGTGGCACTTATCTAACTATTAAATATTATACCAGTCGGTAGGCTTTAGACAGTTTAATAACGCAGTTTAGGCATCTTTAACCTTTCGCTCAGCGTTTGAAAGAGATACTTATCATTTCATATACGTTATAAACTTCTTATAATAAAGAGTTCCTATTACTCGTTTAACCGTTTAAGCATTAGCCTTTATGCCAGCCTTATTAGCAAGTGCTTACTTACTTAGTTGCCGAGCTTTAAACTATTACGACCTGTACCTAACACAGGCTTTAAAAGGACTGGTGCAGGTTAAGACAGAACGTATAGCAGGACGCTAAAGGCTGTATGGGCGTTCTGAAGACAGTTTATCAAACTAGCACTTTCAGATAGGGGTTTAATGTTACTGTAAGTCGCTGTCACTATAATGCACAGAGTTAAGTCTAAATAGTAAGACATAAATAAATAATTCAATATTAGCGTAAGGAACTAGGAGTCCCTTACAGTTATTATAGTTACGATAATAACTATTTATATTAATTAACTAGGTGGTATTTTGTACCTTACTCTGTCTGCCCCCTATCTTAGCGATAGAGCAACCAGAGTAGTTACTCTGTCTGCCCTCCTGCTCTGTCATAGAGCACCTAGAGTAATAAAGCACCTTCTAATTAGTTATAGGGGCTTCAGGTCTTTACACCCCTAGCCCAGTGCATAATACTGTGCGTACTGTCCTCCTACACTATTCCTTCTGCAGGGAATCTATCAGGCTGTGCTAGCCTAGGTGACGGTTTATAAGATCATTATACAATTCCCCTCCTTTAATGTTCTTTTTCTATAAAGCACTTTCCTGTAAGTTTGCCCTTCTCTCCTGTAACTATACCTGTTAACAGGATTTAGAAGTAGTATTTAAAACCCTACCTCTCTTTTACTAATGTTAAACTTCAGGAACCCACAGGGCTGTAGTACAGCGGCTGTGGCTCAGAGGAAGAAGTGCAGTACTGGTCCAAGCCGTACTACAGTGCCGTAAGCACAATAGGAAGCAAACGAAGGCCTGAATTACAGGGCAGTGCCACTGTAAATAAGGGTGTTGCAGCGAGTATTAACGCTGGAAACAAAAGGATCCAAAAGGCAGTGCCTTGTACAATGACTGGAATGGAGTGGAATTGCTTGCTTTACTAGAATTAGATACAGGAGAGGAGAGGGCCTGTTATAGGCTGTGGGAGGCTCTGGAATTCTTCCAGAGCCTTCTGTAAAGTAGAACTAACTAATACAATAGTGGAATAGTACTGTTCTAAACCATTCTACGTGGTTCTGTTGACGTAGTAGCTGACGTGGCCACTGTGATGTTCTAGTTGATTCTGTGGGGCAGTAGCCCCACTGGATTCAGGGGGTTCCACCCCCTTGAAGTCCAGAAGGTTCGGAGTAGTCCAGGGGCCCCAAGGGGCTCTGGAGTGGGTTGGAATCTTCTGGAACCCTCTGGCGTTCCAGAAGATTCAGCTAGTGGTTTCGGGGTACGCAACCACACTACAGGGTACCCGGTACAGGGTACTCAGTGGCTAGAAAAATTAACAACTAATTACCGTTATAAGAACGCGCTTTTTATTTTAACTTTTAAGATCGTTATATTAGTTAGTTATTCCTATTATAAGCTTTTAAGACTTAACTTATCTTATAAAGTCGTAAGTTAAAGTAAGTTATATAAACACTACGTTAACATAAATGACCTTAAGTATAACGTCTATAGTAACGATTCTTCTTTACTTTATAAAGTGCTTAACGAAAAGAAACGTCTTAACATAAAAAAGAAGGACGTCCTATTAAAACTTCTCTGTTTAAAGGCCTAATCGCAGGTCTTAAAGGCACGTATTAAGGAGCTGTTTAGGCACGAGATTAACATTATATAAGAAGAGGAGTGTTTTAAGCGTTCGCTATTAAACATATTCTTTCTTTTAATTAGGGAGGTTTCTTAATAAGAACACCTACTAGTTCTTTTTCTAAGGGGTTACTGTAACCTGTAATAATTACTTAACTTAATTCTTTACTTCTTTCTTTTAATTATAAACGAAACTAGTAGTATAATAGTAACACGCTTTAGATTAAGTTATCACTAACCGTAAAAGCTACTTAAAGTAATTACAGTTAATAATATAAATAAGAGGTTATAAGTTTAACTCCTACCTAGTGAACTGGTGCGATGGCGTAATAGGGAAGAAACTATAAAGAGAACCACACCCACAGAACGTTATTGTCGGCCTGAAAGGCCGACTCCCAGACTACTAGTCCTCCAATCAGAGGGACACAAATGCAACTAACGTAGAAAAAAATAGATACGTACCTAGTATGGAACAAAACCTAATATGTGACAGTACCTAGCATAGAACGGAGCCTAACATGCAACAACAAAGGAAACGTAACCGTAGGTCAGGTCATCTTCCTTCAGTCGAAGGGCTAAAATGTCACTGGGCTTTCAATGGGAGGTCTTCGTGGTGAAAATCGTCGGTTCGATTGTTAATTGAAAGAAGCACGGTTCAAAGAACCATACGGCGCAGCCCCTTTTTAACGGTAGCACGCGCTAGAGAACGCATCACTATATACATAAACAGCTATAGTAGTATTACACACAGAGCCCAAAAAGAACGACAGGGTCGGCCTAAACAAACGCCCCAAGTCAATACTAACTAATATACGAAAAAAAGAAAAAAAGGCTACATATAAATATAGCTTAGTTTGATTCTAAGACCCACTGTTCTAAAACCATAAAAGGTTCTAGAACGGTCTTATCTTCACATACTTTAAGTTAACAGGAGGTTTAGATAACTTCCAGAAACTCGGTAAACTTAAACCTCTTCTTAAATCGGTTAACCTCAACTTATACCTTTAAGGGGTTGTTTTAAACAAGAGAAGTTTCCCAGGTTATTACAACCTGTTCCTCCTACAACTTTTATTCCTAAAGAGTTATTCTTTCTATTATTTCTACCACGTTTTTATATTGTTTTTCATGTTTTTAGTTATTTAGATTAATATTGTCTTTATCTAAGTTATAATAGTTATAAACGTTCTGTTTAGGTTTTAAATTTCACTTATTATTTAAGTCTAAGCCTTACTGCTCAACTGTTAGTTATTTCTAATTTAACAGCATAGGGCTAACTTTAAAGGCAAAGTAATATCTATTTTAGTTTAAAAGGTTGTTTATCTAGTCGTTATCTTTAAAATTAGTGATTTTAATTACAGTAATGTTTATCGTTTAAACTGTAGTTAAAGGTTTAGATATAAGTTTCTAGTATACCTGTTTACCTTTTTTTAGTAAATAATACTCCTTAGAAAGGGTTCTTTTTACTGCAGTTATAACACTTATTTTTAAACTTATTCTTCTTTAAGAAGAGATTATTAAAACGTCTAATGCTCTTTTAATCCTTTTAAACTATACTGATATTTACAAATCCAGTATAAGTATCAAATAAAGTATTAAAGGAAGGTTATCGTCTTATTCCCCGAGCCTTTTTTGCTAAAGTTATTTTTTAATTTATTTATCCTTAAACGTGTATTAGGTTTTTAAGCGGCTGATTTCTTTTATATAGTTAAAGTACCTATGATCAGCCCTTATAGGCATTTCGACCAATTCTTACAGTTTTTTAAGTTACTTAAGTCAGTACAGCTCGTTAGTAACATACTGCTTTAAGCCTTTTTAGAAGAGTATTATTAAAGCTTCTTTACTTAAATTTATAATAGTTACCTTAACGCAGAATTCTGCTATATATTTAATAACTAAAGTCTTTCAAACTATTTAAAGGAGTTTTTATTTAACTTATTGATTAGTGTCTAATTCCCTAAACTTAATAGTGATAACTTTAATAAAGTTTTTAAAGTTATTAAATATAACGTATAAAATAATATATTATACTTGGAACTAGGCCCGTGTGGAACGTTTTAGCTGAGGAACGAGGGGCTTAGGAGCAGCGGAAGTGCAGTTATAAAGAGACTTGATTTAGTAGAAAAGGGGAGTGTAAAGCACTCCCCAGTTATATACAAATAGAAGCTCCCTATATATGGGGAGAGCATATAATCTAAAGCCCCTGCGCTCCAGCTAAACTTAGAGCGGTAAAGCGCCTGCACGCCTAAGCGCTAAGAATTGCCGCTACAGTTTGATACACCCCTTAGGTACTTAGAACGTAGTTTTAAGCGCCTAAACGTTTGAAAAGAAGTTTACTGTAAATAGAAAATAATAAGGTCTATAAGCAGTTAGGAATAATAAGGGTAAAAGCTGCAGTCTTTAGTCGCGTTACATACATGTAAACGTAACGGTACGTAAGTATGTTATAACTTAAGCTTTTAACTTTATATTAAGAGTTTATAATCTTTCCTTATTTATTTACTTTCTCTTTTAAGCTATAATATAAAAAATTAAAAATATTAAAAATTCTCTCCCCTTACACCTAGTTACTATAGCTAAAACTAAGATTATAAGCTTACACCTACTTAAGACGTAAATATTAGCTGCTCCTTTTACTTAAAAAACTCTTATTTTCGCTTACTAACCTGCTTTTACACCTTCTAGATCTTATTAATATTAAAACTTAACGTATCTATAAATTTATCCCCTACTTTTTCTCTTACTTTAAAGCTAACCTTATTGTAGTTAAGCTTACTTTATGAAAAAGTCTATACTTATACTGTAAGTTTCACTTACTCTCCTTTCGTTTAAAAGTAACAGCTAACTTTATTTTAATGCTATTAAACTTTAAGTCCAGCCCTGTCCCTACTCCTACACCCCTTTCCCTGTAGAAAAGGAGGAAGAAGAGGAAAAAGAGGAGGAAGCTCCTTAAACCCTTATATATACCGCTCTTATCTTTTTAGTAAACGCTTATTACTAACTTTAAGAATAATAGATCACCTAAGCCCTACGCCTTTAAGTCGCTACGCTACCTACTTACTATAAAGCGTAATAAGGTTTACTTAAGCTGCCTTTAAAGCGCCATCGCTAGAAATAGCGATAGTCGCTATTTTAACCATATTAATACTTTAACATGTTACGTTTACTGCGTAAGTGAACACTCCTATATAAAGGTATACGTTCTCTTTTGATAAAATTATTTATATGCTTTGCTAACCTACCGTTTAAGCCCTTCTTAGTAAAGCCTTTTACAGGTAAGTTCCTTACTACCGTAGCTGCTAGTGTCCCGGCTTCTGTAAGTGTACCGTGTTTTTTACAAGCTTGTTCTATTCTAACTATATATAACAGAAGCTTAAGAAGCAAAGAGTGGTGCTGTAGGCGCTCCTTACGGAGCTATTAGCTTTGTGGAGTAAAGAGGAGATTGTTAGAGCTTTAGCCGTTATTGTTAGTAATATAGGGAGCTCCAGCTCCCTTAAGGATTATGCCATCACCGTAATTAGTAAGCTCGTTAATTTAGTAAGCTGCGTTTAAGTAATGTATTTAAGTAGCTCCTGCCTTATTTTACAGGTAGCTCTTACCTTTCTTTTTTCGTTATACCTTTAAGTGTGTATACGCTATTAAGTGCGGAGATTGCGGAAGTAATACTCCCTTTAATCTTACAGCTCCCCTGTTATAGTTCCTTTACTCTTATAACTTATATAACCAGTATCTTCTAATTTTACAAACGTTACGAAGTGTTCAAATCGCTACTAAAAGAGTAATTTAGTAAGTCTATTTACTAGTATCTATTACGTAAGCAGATATGTAACTTTAAACAAGCCTCTTACGTGCTCTTAATAAGCTTATATATTATAGATATTAATGTACTAAAGCTTAATATTAACTCTCTCGTTCACTTTAACTACTAGCTATATCGTTTACTAATTATCACAGAAGATCCTCTATACTAGGCTAAGCTTATAAGCAATATTTACCATAAGCCTTTTAAACTCTATTATTTCTTTAACTGCGTATATAAGTATAAGTAGCTCGGCTTTAGTTAATAACATCGTAACTGTATATTAATAAACAGCTCTTCAGTTAATTACACTACCGAAGAGTATTATAATATACCTTTATAACACATAGCGTATTTTTATATTATTTATAAAAGAAACGTTATTAATAATTATAAGAACCTTTTACCCTACTCCTTTATACTTAATCCCTATATACCGTAAGCTATATAAGTACCTAATTATCTGCTTTATTACAGCTAGGTGCTTTAAACTTAAGTTAATAAGAAATTGTAAGAGGATAAAGGCTAAAAAGGCTACATTTAGTTAAATTATAATTACTATATATAAGATAGATCTTATAAGCTTTTAATACTCCTTAACTTTTACCTTTAATATACTTCTTATATTCTTAAGGAGTTTTATACTAAGGAGGGGGATATTTAGGAATATACCCTTTAAAAGGTTATACCGTTTAATAATCTTCTTAATATACTAGTTATAAATTAACTAAAGCTTTCATTCGCCCTAGTCCCTAATTACCTAAATATTAATAAAACTAAAGATCTCTCCCTTTTTATAAACTTTATACTATATATAAAGCTCCTATATAATTACTTTTACAGCTTCACAATACTCCTTTACAAACACTATAAGGTAGTTATTTATATAGAAAAGTATAAACACAGTTTTACTCTCGTTAAACGTAAGGTATAGCTCCTTATTCGATAAGGTAAGGTTAAGCTTTTTTAATATTAATGTAAACTCCTTATACCACAGTAGTAATAAGTCTTATAAGCCGTATAACGCTTATTTAAACTTATAACAGAAGCCTTCTTCCTTAAAGCCATTTAGAAGCTTACATATTATTAAAAAGTCATTATCTTACGTAGTATATAATAAGGCCTAAATTATATTAAACTACCAGACTTCTAAATCTTACTAAACAGCGAACGTTATCATTATCTTAAATAAGTAAGTAGTTAAAGTCATTATGTAAGTATTTTAAAGCATATTAACCTCTTAAAAGTTACTTTTTATATAAATCTTAACTTTACACTTCTTAAGCGTATTATTTTTATGGAATTTGTAAATAAACACCTATTTAAGTAAAAGCAGTTATAAGAGCGTTACAGCACACTTTATCTTATATTATGTTCCTTTACAGAGAAAGTGCCGTATTTTAACTTAATATATCTCTTTAAACTTAAAGCTAAGCGTGTAGTTTTTAAGATCCCTTTAATATTTTAAAAGCTGTATTTTAAAAAGGTTATCTTTATAAAGGTAAGGTAAGCTTAAAGCCACGTTAAGCCTTACCTTTACTTAAAGTATTACTACTTAGAATATAACGTGTAACGTCCTGTAAGCTTTACTCCCTTTTTTAACCACTGTTTACTAATTAAATAAAAACGTTATAAAAAAGCCTGTAAAACTCTTATTAAAAACTAAATGATTAATCCTTACTCTATTATAAGTCTAAATAATAAATATATAAATCATTAACTTAAGTAATCTAAGGGGAGTTAGCTACCTTTAAAGTCTCTTACTCTATTTTAAAGTAAGAGAGTAATTAATTTATAAATATATATTCTGTGTTTCCAACTCCATTACTATAATAGTATCTTTAATTAAATCTTTTAATAAAGCATCTTTATACTCCTTTAAAGCTTTATATTTAAAGGTTATAAACGTTTTATTATAACTGTCCTCTTATAAATAGCTGCTTTCCTTAAGATTTATATATAGTTTTATATTATTAGTAAAAGCCCTATCTAACTGTTTTAGAGTTTTTTATCGTTTAGACCTTTATTTAAAGAGCTCTTTAATCTCTTTAAGCCTATTACGATCTGTAAAAGGTAATCTAACACGTTTACTAATTAAGTAAGGGTATAAGCCTTAAGTTTAAGGTTAAGTTTTAACCTTTAACGTTAACTCTAGGGTTAAAAGTCCTAATTTAGTGTTTATAAAGCTTTCCTTAAGCTCTGTAAGCTTATCTTTAATTTAAAAAAGTGCTACTTTATCTCCAGGCGTGCTTACTCTTAAGTTTTAACTTTTAAAAGTATTTTCATTATTAGATTTAAAGGTTAAAGCTTTATTATTAGTAAGTGTAAGTGTAACGTTTAAGTTTAGAATATTAATAAGAAGCTTAAGTATAGATAAAGCGTCCTATATCTGCAGCTTAATTTTAATAAAGTTAAGTAACTACTAAGTAACCTGTACTAATAATACCTTTACTTCCTTACTCTTCTTTTTATAAAAGAGCTTCTTATTAAATACTACGTTACGTATTATAAGTACCATTTTCAGTTACAGGCACTAAATGTAATAGATATTAAAAGTTACATATCTAATTAAGTATCTAATATACCCTTAAAGTTTAATTTTAAAATTAAACTTATCTTACTCTACCTTTTACCTTTTATTAAGAATATAAGCTTAGTACCTATAAGTGTAAATCCTACTTTAATTTAAGTAGTAATTACAACAAATTGTCCTCCGGACAGGATAACAATTACTTTAAGATAATTAAAAAGGCTGAATTCTTACGCTATAAAACCCTAAAAACTGTTTAGACAACAGATTTGGAATCAGCGACCTAAACTGCCTTGCGCAGTGATGGCGCACCGATCACACACCAAAGGCGCGGCTGGTGATGGCGCTAAACCCTCTTTTAAGGGCGAAAACGTCCATCTAAACCGACGAGGAAATTTTCAGCAGAAAAGTGGGTCAAGCAAGCTGCAGCATTTACAGCACGCTTACGGACCGATCGTAAAGGGGAAGTAAAAGAATAACCAGGAGGAAAATCTTTATAAAAACTTCTAAGACACTATAACAGGCAGGGGAGCTGAAAAGCGTACATTTAAAGCGATCCTTAAAGCCGTAAGGGCTTATTTCAAAGCTGTCTTTAAGATAGAGTAAATGTGTGAATATGTCGTAAGTGCCCTGAAAACGCCTGTTAATCTAACCACCACTATTAGTAACATTATTAATATAAGTATCTAGAAGATCCTTAAAAAAGTAACGAAAATCGAAAAAACGGTTAATTAAAAGACTGGACCTAATAAAGCCCACACTTATATAAGGGCGCTTTAATCAGGAAATATAACTACCTTAACCTTAAACGTAACCTGTACATATTATATACTTAAAAAGGCCTTTAAGGAGCTTATAATTATAAATATAAACCTGGAGAATAACACCCTTATAAAAATTATATAAAAGGTTAACCAGAACATTAAGAAGATGGGTGTAATAGTGGTAAAACTCCTTTAACAGTCTGGAAACATAGTGATTACATTTAAAAAAGATAAATAGAAATAGTATAATAACCTTAATAATAAAAGCTGGGTATATTAAGCTTTAAAAGAGGGAACAGTCCTTAAGTAACGCATTTACGTGATATTAGTAAAGGGATTACGTATTAAACTTATTAACAGTTATAACTTTATAATAAATAAAAGCCAGATAATAAAAGACTTTAATATTTATAATAACGTGCAGATTAGTAAGATTAACTACAGGTAAGGCTGTAAATAACCTAACAGTAAACCAAACCTTACTATACAGCTTATTATTAAAGTATATAGCTTAGAAGACGCTATTAGCCTAATTAAGAAGGGTATAATTATAAAGTATAAGCACTTCCCTTATAAGCGTTATAAAGGCGAAACGAAAGCGACTTAGTATTTTAATTATAGTAAATGGGGATATAAAGTAAAGTTCTGTAAAGAGATATTATACTGCTTATTATACGTAGGAGCATTACACGTAAATAGTATAAAGGTTAGCGAACGAGAAGTAACCTACCTAATAAAACTAAAGTTAAAATAATATAAGTTAATATATATTAATTATAACGGTAATTACTTAGCTTTCTATAAAGACTGCTATATGGTGAAAGAGCACTGTAAGTATATTAAAGCGATTTTCCTTAATAGAGCTATAACGTACGAAAAACTATATAAGGAAAGGAATAAGTAAAACCTAAACTTTACCCTTATCACTAAGCATAAGCGTATTACAGCTAACTAGTTTATAGTTATATAAGGATATAGAAACCAGGTGGTTAATAAGAGAAGATAAATCTTATAAGTTAAGGTAAGGAGACCTAATCTCTTAAAGAAAGCAGGAATACTTAACAGTAACAGTATTACATAATACATAAAGTTACTAAGCCTTAGCGGCGCCCTGGAGACTATACTAACCCTACCTAGACAGTAGCCTATAAAAGCCCTAGTAAGATTAATAATAATTATTAATAAAGTTTAATAACCCTTATAACTAGTTATATTACCACTTATAGGCAGCCCTTTATAAAATAGTTAATAAAGTTAAAAGTACTATATTAAAATATTAATAATAAGGATGTGAGACTTAATAAGGCGCTGGAAATACAGAATAATTATAACTTAATAATAATATAAGAATTACTTTAAAGTTAGTTTACTAGCATTTTAAGATATAGAAAAGGAGGGAAATTTAATATGATTTACTATAGTGGAAGGGTAGTGTTATATGTTAGTAAACGGTTTATTAACGTAACGTGGATTATAAACTCTGGTTTAAATTAAACGTTAGTAACGTTTAATTACAGAGAGGAAGCTATTACAGTTTACTTAATCTATATATTAAGTAAGAAACTAAATAATTAAATCATCCCCCTAACTGAAATTAGGGTGAAAGTGCCTTAAGGGAGAGTAGTTATAATAAGTGACTTTAACATATATAATCCAGTATAAGATAAGGAGGGATGTAAGAGCCTTAAGGTTAAGCTGTTAATAAGGTTAGTAGAAGACTGGGACCTAACGTTAAGAACCCTTTTTAGGGAATTAATATAACTTAGATGTAGAAATAGAGAAAGAGATAGTATAATAAATTATATATAGGTGTCCTGTACGTTAAGTGTTAATTACTTAGGTGTGGAGAGTATAGTTAGGTTAAACTATATATTATAAGTAGTTAAGATTAATAACACATTAGTAAAATAAAAAGAAGGAGAAGAAGGTTACAGTTATAAAATAATAAACACTGTAATGGCTGTAGTAATGGCAAAACACCTTATAATACCAGTTAATATAAATAATATCTATAAACTGGAAGAAGCTTTTAAAGCACTGTTAAAGGAGCTTTTATATATTACAGACACCACAGTACTTAAAAGGAAACCAAACACAGGGATTATAGTATTATAGTGGGATAATAAAATAAAAAGAGCTGTGAAAAACGTAAGGAGAGCGGAAAGGATATAGAGAACGTAACACTTTTACACTATAAAGAAGGAGTTAAGGAAAGTTAAGAGGTATAAAGATAAGGTAATTAGTAAGGTGTAAATAAGGTGCTGGTAAGGCTCCCTTAATAAGATAGTAACTAATAAAGATTTAAAAGAAATGTAAAATATTAAACGTTAAGTTAGATTATATAACTACTAACCCCTTAAACTATTAGCCATTTTAGCATTATAAGCCACGAAAAACACCACACCTAACAGACCTTAAATAGTTATTACCTATATTAAGAAGATAAGAGAACTTAGCGAACACTTTTTCCTTATATTGGAAACAGACCTTTTAAAACTTAAAAACCTTAATTAAAGAGTAGGCTCCTTTTTAAAGATTATATTAATGGACTGGAAGGTGAAGGATTTAGATGTGAAAGAGGTTATTTAGAAAGTAAGCGCCTTAAAAGCGTTAAGATTAGATAAGATCTTTAACAGCCTTTTAAAAACCTGTAATAAGGATGGAAGACTGTTAGCTATCTTAGCGAAGATTATATAAGCGAGCTTTAACCTTAGCTATTATCTAGAGCGCTGGCACATTATATACGTTATAATATTATTAAAATTAGGGAAATTAATTAATAATAAGAAATACGTTAAAGTATACTGCTTTATAACCCTATTAAACGTAATAAGGAAGATTGTTAAAGCTATCCTAACAGAGAGGATCTTCACTATAATGGAAACGGCCTATATACTCCCTAACCTCCAGTTTAGATTTAGAAAGAAAAGAGCGACAGATATGGCCATCTAAGCTATCGTTAATAACGTTCACACGGCATAATTGCATAAAACCTACACCTTGTTATTATAACTAAACATTACTAAAACGTTCAATAAAGTAGATTAAAACTGGCTATTTACTACACTAAGAGACCTAAGGTTTAAAAGAAAGCTTATCCTTTAACTAATTAGCTATATATATAGGAGAATAACCTAGTTACTGTTTAATAATAAGTTATTAACGCTATAAGATATTACCTAAAGGATCCCTTAAAGATCCCCCTTATTAATAATCCTTTTTATCCTCTTTATTAATATACTGTACGAAAAGTTAAAACATATTAAAGGCTTAATTACATTAAGTTTTACAGATAATATAAACCTTTAGGCCTTTACACACGATATATTAACGTGTTATAAGATCCTTAAAGCTATATATAAGATCTGTAAAGAATAGGTAAAGGAAAAGGGGATAACGTTTAACTTAAAAAAGAGTAAGCTTATTCACTTCTTGTAAGTGAAGCGCCTATAAACTGAAAGAGTAAAAATTCTAAGAGAAGATTATTTAAGATTAGTATTAATAGAGTTAGTTAGGTTTTTAAGAGTCTGGTTTAATAAAAAGCTTAATTAGAAAACTTATTAAAAAAGGATTATTAGAAAAATAGAAACTTAAACCTTTATATTAACTTAACTTATAGGGAAAACGTGGGGAGTGTAGGCTGTTTACGTTTAAGAAATTTACATTAAAGTTATTAGAAGTGTCCTTACTTACAGAGTAAATGTATAGTATATGTTAATAAAGTTAGGAGGACTGGTAAAAAGGATAATTAAAAAGCTAGAAACCACTTAAATATAATACTTATAAATCGTACTTAAAGTATATAAAGTAACCTTAATAAGGAATTTAAAGTTAAAAGTTTAAGTTTTATTACTTAATATCTACCTAAACTAATAAATAGTAAAAGTTAAGTAACGATTTAAACGTATAGGGATTATAAAGCTTTTATGTAATATTAATAAAAAGATAGCTAAATAGGTAAAATAAAGATAGGGTGTAATAGTATACGCCCTTTTAATAAATAGTGGTTTAATGAAAACTATATAAGTAAAAGACTAGCTAGGGCTTATATTAAGAAAAGTGGAAAACCTAAATTAAGAGAAGTGGATAAACTATAACCTTAATATCTTTACCTTTTATAATTAAAAGGAAAGACGACGAAAAAAAAGGTATAAGGCGTTTATACATTACGGTTATATCGTTATTATAATAGATATATATAACCTTAACAAGAGTAAGATATTATTTTAACTTTATTAAAAACTTATAAAGGTTTAAAGCTTTATCCTTATATAAGTTAAAATAGAGAAGATTAACTTAAACGCTTTCCTCTATTAAAGAAAGGTCCCTAAGGTAGTGTCGCCCTAATATTAGTATAATATCGCCTTAAAAACGGTAATATATATGATTTTAAGGTACTTAAAGTATAATAAGAGCAGTTTATATAGTATTTAGCTTTATAACTAGTAAGACTTAAAAGTAAGGTTATTACACTTAATAAGTGTAGTGATTATTACTAATTAGATTATAGAAACTAAAAGGTTAGAAGAATACAGCTTAATTAAGATACTTAACGATAACGGGAGAAGCTTAGGCAAACCGTTACTGGACTATATTAACCTTAATAATATATAAGGTACGAAAAAGAAGAAGATGTTAAGATATTAACTTAGATTTTAAGGTAGTATAGTAAAAACTTAACCTGGAAGATAAAACAGTAAATAATATTAAAGGATAATTATATAATTAAAGACTTAAACTGTAAACACACTGTAAACGTACTGTAAACACACTGTAAATAACCCTTATATTATTATATATTAACTAAACGTAATTACTATTACTAATTTAAAGACTGTTAAAAGGAGGACAGTTTTAGTCTTAAGTGTTATTAATAATAACTTATAATAATAATTAATAGCGAATAAACTATAAATAGACTGTAATTAATATGTACTTACGTCTTAACTAGCTTACTATTAAGTAATCTAACCTTTTAAATTAGTAAGATTGTTAAGTATAGTTAGATAATACTAAATAAAGTCTAAACACGTCTTAAGACGTTAGGCCTAAGTAGGTGGAGTAATATTAACTTGTAAGCCACTTATAAAAGTGGTAAGTAGAGGTATCTGGGCAGTTTAAGCTGGCGTTACAGGACTGTTATTAAGACCGTTATAAATTATAATAGATAAACTTAAGTTAAAGGGAGTGGGAGGGACGCTTTAATTACAGCCTAAACGCTTAGCAGCCTATTATTTAGCTATCTTAACACTAAAGTGGAGAGATAACTAGACCTGTTAAACTATATTAAACTGATCAATCAGCTATTACACTATTAATAACCTATATGCGACTTAATAGAAGAAATTACTTACATCTTAGTAAACTAGAGTAATAGTTAGCTTATAAGAAGCACAGATTATTATAATAGTAACGTAACACTTTAAGATATAAGCAAAGCCTAGACCCTAAACAGTTTAACAGATAGTAAATAAAGCGTAAGCGATATAAGAACTTACTATATAAAGATAATCACTATAACTGTTACTACACTTCTAATAATAAGCTAAGTCTGTAATTAGTTAATAAACGCCCCGTAAACGGTAAAAGCAATCACCTACTTTAAACAGGATAACACTTATAATAGTTTAAGGGGGAGTCTAGATAAGTATAGTTATTTAATAAGTTAATATAAGCTAAGTAGGGTAACTTATTAACGTTATTATTAATAACACGTTAACGATATAATAGAAAGAGGATAACGTAAATAACTAATAGGGTGTTAATAAGGCGGTTACAGGTAATGGTAATAAAAGGGTTATAATTAAAACTATTAAAGTTACGTTTATAAAAGCTTAAGATAAATATAATAACAGTAGAAGTAAGTAAGTAAGGGTATAAAGAGGTAATTATAGGGTATATAAAGCTTAAAGCTTAAAAGGAGGAAGTTAGTAGTTAAAGGAAGAAAAGTTTTAAAGGAAGGTTAGAAAGGAAGGAAGAATTTATAAAGGTTAAAGAATAAAGCTGTAAAAACTGTAAAGGCTAGCTAACCTTAATAAAAAGGTTAGATAGAAGCTATAAGGCCATTAAAGGAGGCATACAGAGGTTAGCTAGCTATGCTAGCGACCCTAGACGGAAGGAACAAAATAATAACGGCTTAAAGGAAGTGAGTCAGTAAAGTGTAAAACTGAAAGTTATAACAAATAAAGAACCATAAACCAGTAATAGTTAAAACGGTGTAAAGAAGACTGGATTAAAAGGGGGAGACATTACAGAGTTACCCTTAAGCCGTTAGCGCCTCAGTCCCAGTTAAACCCTAGGGAGCTGCCCCGGGCTAAAAGGGTCTCCCTTTCTACCTTAGACGAAAAAGGAGGTGACGTAAGACCTCTAAGCCATTACGGTTAAGGGGTATAAGCGTAGCAGAACCGAGAACAACCCGCTTACACCCCCATCTCACTTATAACACACACCAGTATAAGGTACCAACCCTATAACTTGTTACCGCGTTTAATAGTCAAGACTAAACCACATGTATTTCAGTAAGATAAACAGAAGAGTGAGCGGGGTGGAAACGCCCCGACCACGCCCTAACGGTAGATAGTTAGCAGTAGAGGGACCGCTTGCCCTTACAGGCAGAGCTTTCAGCTCCTACGGTGTAAGATAAATAATAATTAAGTAGTAATTATCAGTTAGGTTTTTACTAAGCTTACCTAACAATATATACCATCAGAAGTACTGTTTAAACTATTTATAAAGTTTCTTATTAGGTAATATCTAGTCGTTTCGTTAGCTAAAGCTTATCTTATATAAGTAAGTAACTGTTTACACGTATTTAAGTTAGATTAATTTAGGAAAGTTTACTCCTTCCCTTATTTTAATGGATTTTATAATTAGCTCTTAGCCTATACGCTTACTCCCACCGTTCGGTTCGTATATATATAATAAAGTAACTTTAATTTCAATTCCTTCTTTAATTACCTAAAGTTAATATAGTATATATCTCCTAATTATAATCGTTAAAATCTCTCAATCTTAACATATAATACACACAGTAAGCTTAAACTACCGTTTCACCCAGTTTATAAAGCTTTTAATAATTCTAAACACTTCTAGCCTTTTTTTATCCTCTAGTAGATAACAGAAAAGCTTCCCACTATACTTATCTTTAACTATAAGTAAGTAAATTAATCTATCTTATACTCTTTTAAAGTAGAAAAGGTCTTAGCTAATTTATAAGAACAGGTAATAAGAGAAACCTTTAAAACAGTGTCTTAAAACGATTTATTATAAGTGTGTAAACATATAGTATTTACAGTTAATAATCTTTATACTTATAATTATAACGTTACGTACTTATTTAATAAGTTTCTTAAGAGCTTCTAGCCTTAAATACCTTACTTAAGTATATTAAAGGTGCTCTGTGTCCTCTTAAGGGTGTAGCTATTATTATAAATACCCTACTCCTCGTTTTATTATAATTACTAATATAGTACCTACAGCGCTTACAGTAAAAGGTATTAAGAAGCTTAAATAAGTGAAAACAGGAGTGTATTATAAGAATATTAAATTATATTATTACTTTAACTTCTTTAATACTATGTTCTTTTCCATATTACTATAGTAAAGTATATAGTTAAACTTATAATACTAAGCTTTAACTTTAATAATTAAAGTTTCTAAAATAATATTAATGTAAAAACCCTTTATAACAGTTACGTTATTAAGTATTAAATCTTTACTATTAGTTCCTTTAAAGCTTATAAATACCTTTAAGATCACTTACTTACCGTATCTAAAGATTAGGAATAAGCTAATCCCTACTTAAATATAATCTCTAGTTTTAACGTGCTGGAAGCTCCCTTTAATTAAAAGTAATTTACAATTAATAAAGTGTATTACTCTGTAATTATTAATTAAAGTGCTATTAAAGTGCTATTAAAGAGCGGGTACTTAGTGAAACCTGTAATAAAGAACTGCCTTATTACTTTAATAATCGCTTTTATTATATAAATATTAATTACTGTAATGTTCATAGATCTTAAGAACTTTAAAGTACTTAAGCGGTCTTAGCTTTAAGTAGCTAGAGTAACTCCTTATTTCTCCTAATAAGATTAGTAAACTTTCGATTACTTAAAGCTTATAAATTACACTTTAATATTCTCCCTTATCTTAAATCTTAGCATCTTAATGCACTTAGTGTAAATAAAAGCGTTTAAAAGTAATTTAATAATTACCAGGTATAAGATTTAACAGTTTATAAACTTTTATAAATGTTTTCTTCCATAAGGACAGTCCTTCTTAAAGCCTTAACTAGTTCTATTAAGTACTTTAAAGTAGTTATTAATAACGAAGACTCTACCTTATTTACTACTATTAATAACGTATTTTACTTTATAAATCTGTATAAAGAGGATATAAGTGTAATCTGTAATTTTAAGTGTTAAGCGTTTTATAATTTCCTACTTTACTAATTTAAAGAGCTTCTAATTCGCCTATTAAGGCACTATACACACTGTAATAATTCTTAGCTAATCTTTAATAGTTAAAAGCCCTTAGATCTCTGTGATTTTAAGCGTTTCTACCTTACGATAAGCCATTTCCTAATCCTTAATCTATTACTCCTTTAACACGTTAATATTTTTAACCTATTTTATCACTATATGATATTCCTAACGGATCTGGAAGGTAAGGTTTATCTTATTAGGTTTAAGTCGCTATTAAAGGGAACGTACGAACGTTTAAACTATATATTTACCGTTTTAGATTATCTTCTGCATAGCCAGTTCCCTAAGGCTCTTATTAACTGTATAATTAACTTAGTTCTAAATATATCAGTATAAGCTAATAGTTTTAATAATAACTATTATAAAAGTAGTAGCTTTATTCATTAAGCGCTTATATTCCTCTTTAATATCTTATTATATAATCGTAATAAACTTTAACTTATCCTTAACTGTTTTTAAAGATAAGGTTATTAACTCCTAGTATTTATAAGTAAAAATGTATAATTTAATTACCTTCTCTTAACGCTTATTAATAAGCTTATAGATTGTTAAAACGATTAGCTTAATATACAGATTAACTGTATCAGGAGTAGTAAGATTAATAAGGTGCTAGATCCCTTAGTTTATCGCGTAGTATTTAAGAGTCTTAAAGTAAGAGGGCTACTCCTACACGCTCTTAAGCTTCTAACTATTAACTAAAATGCTTTAGTAAAAGGTGTTTTCTTCCGCTATAATAAGCAATTCGGAAAATTAGCAAAAGGGTTTTGTAAAGGGCGTTACTTATAAGCGTCTTAATTAATTAATTCCACACTTTACTCAGTTAAACAGAGCTAGGCTTATAACTGTAGAACGTTTTGGCTAAGGAACAAGGGGCTTAGGAGTAGTAGAAGTGCAGTTACAAAGTGACTTAATTTGGTAGAAAAGGGGAGTGCGAAGCACTCCCTAATTATATACAAATGGAAGCTCCTTATGTGTGGGGAGAGCATATGATCCAAGGCCCCTGCGCGCCTAAGCGCTAAGAACTGCCGCTGCAGTTCGACAGCCCGTTTCTCAGTTAAGGTTTCGTCTGTATCGTTAACTAAAGCGTCGAACTAGAAATAATGCTTAACATGTAGTTTATATTACTTAATAGCAGTTCTGTTAAGAAGAGACTTAGGAAAGATAGTTTTTAACTTATTATCTTTAAACTAGATTAAGTTATAAGTAATATAGCTTTAAAGTTATATTAACTAAATATTAAGTATTAAAACGGTACGTAACTTTTTAAACTTACACTACGATTTCTTAACTTCCTAATCCTTACTTTTAATAACTTTAACTTTAGTTTTTACCTTCTTTTAGTTAAGGTAGAGGTCCTTTAACTATTAAATAAGTTTTTTATAATTAAAAGGATTAAGATTAAGTTTAAGTCTTTTAACTTACCTTTTAAAGAGGTTTTAAAAGTTTAACAATTAGCGATTTTGTAAAAAAACGTTAGTGATATATTATAACCTGCTTTTAAGTTATAAGGTAAACTTAGGTAAAGATAAGTCGTAAACGTAAAACTACAGGGTTTAATATATGAGATAACTGATTAAGGGTTAATAACTTTTAAGAGAATATAGTGTTAAGCAGGTAGAAGATTAAAAGGTTCTAAACAGTAGATCTTATAAATAATGTATTATTACTAATATAAAGAACTAAGAGAAGTTCATTACTGACAATGGCTTCTCTAGTCTTATTTATATTACTGAAAAATTTAAGTAACTCGTACTTTACTTAGTTATTTAATATCTGCGATAACTAAGCAATTAACTGTTTACTTAATCTGTTATCGCTGTTTAATGCTAAGCACGTTAAGCACACTAAGCAATCTGTACGCAACTGGCTATGGCACTGTTCCTTCGCACTGTGGTTCCCACGGGGTTACGTCGGGCCGAGCCGGCTTTAGAATATTTTCATTCGCCGCCCACTCTGTGCCTAACCAAGACAACAAGGACGTTTAACTAGTTTCAGAAGGGGTACATGACTCATTTCCCATCCAATACGTACATCAACCACGTGGCAAACATTCTCAAAGGCCAAGTACTGCGGCAAGGTGGTCTATGCTTTGGATTTTGGACGTGGCGTCCAATTTCAGCTGAGTGCCGGTACAAAGAGGCAGAATGGCGCACTGTATGAGTCACAGTGGACCGCAAACCGACTCCTTCTGAGAACATTTCAACACTGAAATCCTGGACACTCATTTCGGTCTCTACTCAGTAGAGACCGAAATCAGTGTCCACGATTTCAATGTTCAAACTTTCTCCGCACGGGCCAGTTCCACCCTTAGCCGCGGCTGACACAGTGCGTCGCTGCCCACTCCGTACCAGGTAACGTATTCCACCATGATTTTGACCACCCTGGCATTTTGACCACTTTTTGCCCCCTGCATTTCGTGATCTTTCCAACTAACAAGCTCAACGAAGGCACCGCAATCAAGGCAAGAAACTGAGGTTTATTTAAGTTAAAAAAAAAGCAAACAAAATCGACTAAGCCGTGCCTACTATAGATTATTATAACCACACCTTCTACCAGCTCATTATTAATCCTACTGTGGTGCTGCTAACCACACTAGCAACAGAGTCCCCTTGTGACGACCTTGCAGGCCGCCACTTGGGCCGGCGCGGCCCGAAGGAAACCCCGCGTCCAGGTCCGTGCGAAAAGGCAGTGCGCGAGGGAAGCGCACTGGGCCAGGGGTGCAAAGACCCGAAGCTCCTACGACCAATCGCCAGTTGATCACTCTGATCTCATCTGAGACCCAGTGATCACAGTGAACACCAGCGACACTGCTCACCTTGATCACTCCCCCAAGGCAGTGAGCACGGTGATCAGAGTACAAGGTACCTCTTAGTTAGCTAGTATAGATAGCCATCATCGTACCCACGATGGAGCGTGAGGACTCTTGTTCCTCACGCTAGTATTACATTGTTCATTTGTGTCCTACTGTTCAGATTCCATCTGTGCATTATAGTGACAACGACCTACAGTGACACTGTACCCCCGTCTCGGAGTGCTAGCTCAACAAGCCGTCTTTGGATCGCCCCATCAGCATTGGCGTCCTGCCATACGCTCTGTCTTAACCTATCCGGTCCCTTACAGGTCCGTGTTAGGTGCAGGTCGTAACACGCCTATAGCCCCACTATATTACAGTTGACTCGGTTCGGTTCGGTCGGTTCGGTACGGTACGGTTAAAGGCGTCGTTTTCAGAAGTGTTGGAGGCTATGCCGTGTTGGTGGGAGGGTTTGGGAGCCTTTTCTGCATGTTGCTAAGGGTGGTGGTGTTCCGAGAAAGTCTGGATAATGGAAAGAAGGAAGAAAGTTAGTGTTGGGAGGAGGAGTGCTTTTTTTCTGCTTTCCAGAGGCAAATTACAGTGGCTTAAGCGGCCGGAGCAACCGGTTGGAGTGGCTGCTTAGAGGGGGGCTACAGGGGGGCTACGGGGGTCTTAATTGGGCAAAAAGTGGTCAAAATGCCAGGGTGGTCAAAATCATGGTGGAATACATTACATATCAGCCCGAATTTGGTTGCAGCTGCGAATGCGCTGGATGAGCGCACTAGCCGCTTTTGGCACTGACAAGTTGTTGCGGCTTTGCAACGTGCGTCATCAGGCAAAATGCCGGACAGTTCTTCAGGCTGAAACGTGTTTCGAATTGGGTATCATTAGGCTTACTTTCCTTTGGGTCACGACGCCTCACAGAGGGCCAGCAAAACTGGGCGCCTTTCTGTGTCGAACAAAATGTTTGTGTAACCACCCTCCGAACTCCTGCACCAAAGCGTGATGGTAAGAAAATCGTGACATGTCGAGTTGATATTGGCAATAGTTGATGGCAGACGCTCAAATTCTGCCACGCGCGGCTGGAGTGTGCGTGCGTGTGTGCCGAATGGCATGAACTCACTCGGCGAGTGAACTACTGAAGACCCAGATTAATCGGGCGCCAAACCTGACGGTCTGTGTTGCTACCTGAGAGACAGGTAATTCGCCCTGACCCAAGAACATCTGCCTCAGGCACGCCCTGACATGTCTCGATGGAGTCGGGGGATGCGCGGGTATTTTAACCCTTTCTTCCTCCTCTCTCCTCCGTTGTGTAGTTCAGCCCACTCTCATTTGGTTAACCTGCCGGAAATTACCCCTTCTCGGTTTCATAACTGTAAGTGTCCTGCTTTCCTGCCGCTGCGGCTCTGACGTTGACTTACACCTTGGCAGTGTGTTCTCATCCACGCCAATTCGCTAAAATATGAGGGCCCAGGATCAGCCCCCTGCCCTTGGCATGCCTAACGTGGGAGAAGACGAGTTCCAACTCAGGGCCGACCCGCCCGGGTCCGGGCCTGAGACAACTGACCGTTGGATGAACGGCACCAACACTTTTCCAATCATCCTGACCGGCCACTCTGGACGTATCACAGCCATGGCCTTCTCACCAAGCCCGGGGTGCATGCTCCTGAGCATCTCGAACAACCAAGAGCGTATTGTCTGGGATACGGTGACAGGCTGTCACCGCTTTGCCAACGCGGAGGAAAAAGGCACTTTCCTCAGTGGCCACGACACAGCGACATCGCACGAGCGGCATCGCGCTTCCCTGTCGCCAGACGGCACGGTGACGATCGAGTGGTTCGGGGATAGCCATCCTCCCACCTTGCTCGTCGGCCTTGCCGGCGCTACTGGGTTGGCTTGGTCGAGAGATGGTCGCACGCTCGCCTCTGGGTCCACCAACGGCACCGTTAGGATCTGGAGAGTTGCGCCGGACCGGAGAGGCAGGCTGGTCAGGGACGTAGCCATGGCCAGCGCAGTGAACGGGGTTGCACTCTCGTCCGATGGGCGGCTTGTCGCCGCCGGTCTCTCCAACAACGACATCGCCATCGCCGAAACAGCGACAAACAACAACCCAAGGTACCTGCTTAGCCACCTCCTCCACTGCCTCCGCCGCCGCAATTGTCAGCCCCCCCGGTCTCTGAGCAGCCACGGGAGCCCCGTCACCGCATTGGATTTCTCCGATGATGACCAGTCCCTGGCCTCTGGATCTCAGAATGGCAGTGCTAGGATTTGGATTATACCCAAGTAAAAGACAGGTTGGGTTCGCTGCCAAACGCCTGCTTGGAGGATCTATGGAAGGATGATGAGTGAGAGGAGGACGAGTTTGAATGACCTCAGAGCGACTGCTTTTTGTCTCGGTGAAAGGAGATTGCAGGCACGCATGGTCGATACGTAAGAAATGAGCAAAACTAGGTACCCTCAATTTGAAGTTCCACCTGTATTTTCGCCAACTTTTGCCAGGATTTTGCCGTGACCCTCAATGCTTACCTCTGAGCCAGCACAGAATATGGACTGGACTTCTCCACACTTCAGGTCTTGAGTCTCAGCCGAGACATAGAGTTGTCCTGTCGGTCAGCGGCCCTTATCCAATCGATCATGAACATTGGTTCCAGAAAGGGGCGGCCGCTCGTGCGCGCAACCCTTCGGCACATTGTTGTCTTCTTTGGCGCAAGCGTGTACCACCAGTCTGTCGTAGGATGAACGTTTTGGCTGAGCGCCTACGGGCAGGTGCTGAGTCGACATATGTACGAACTGAGGGCGCGAGCTTTGGGGTACCACACCCTAGCAATACTCTGAACCGAGTGTCGCGACCAGATCGACACAGGCGAGACATTAATACCACGATCGGGTGGTCAACTCGCAGGCGTGAAAACCTGCGAGGCCTTAACCCCCTCCCCCCGGCGTCTGCTACGTGTACATGACCGCGGCGCAGATCGTCGCGCCCGACCACGTTGAGACCACGCGTCGGCGCCGCGCCTGCTAGCCGGTGTTGCAAGGAGGGACACGTCGCGCACACGAAGCCTGCTCAATTGTACAGGTAATTTGTATCTGCTTGTTAGTGGCCCAATCTGACGAGTGGACAGGCGCGTCAGGAGATCCGGCACAGGGCGAACTGCGGCTACGCAACGCGGTAACTTGTCCGACATCCAGCGCGCTCAGTCGCGCCGAGTTTTCACAGTCCGGTACCTTTCGAGTCGAGGAATGGTATCTGGCCAACCCACACCGGAGCCATATCATCTCTTGAACGTAAGAGCGTCTGCACGTGGACGCTGCAGAGATGTCTCATCACAAGAGGCAACCAATAAGCAAATAGGGTAATAGCAGGTCCCTTTGATCTGTCCACCTAGCTCCTGTCGTTTTAGGGGGTTTCGGCGCCGAGCAATCCTTGTCTAGTAAACGGCGAAAAAGGGGATTCCAAGCAACATACGGATGATCCTACCAAAAGAAAGTTCTCACCGCTCCGGTGCCAATTCTGCCGGCAGAATCCATTCTGGGCCACAGCGCATGTAATCAGACCCGGCCAATTAGGAAGGTTGCACTTGTGTAGGAAGATCGCGCTCCAGCACATGCTCACCGCGCGTAAAGCACAGTATACTCTGGCATACGTTTTACGCCTTTAGGTTCCGAATTCGCCAGACCTTAATATGATTGAGCCTGCTTGGTTCTATCTGAAGAGGCGGATGATAAAGAAAGGTGTACCACAGAGTCGGAAGCAGGCGGAAAGGGCATGACGGAAAGCATGGAGGGATAACGTTATGCCTCAGCAGAAGATCCAGGAATAGATCCAGCGAATCCGACACCACATCAGTGAATTTATTCGCTGCGAAGGAGGGAACAAATATAAGGAGGGGCGGCCAAGTTATCTGAAGAGCCGGGAGATGAACCGAATGGTGGAGATTTTAGAAGGAGATGGGGAAGGAGAAGGTTCAGAAGGCAACGAGTCAGACGTTCCGGTAGAAGATTCAGACGATCCAGGGGAATGTTCAGAGTTAGAGGGGGATGATGCAGTTAGACCTTCTGGAAAAGGTGTACAGAAGCAAATGGTGGAAGCCGCTGCAATTACAGTGAATAGGCCCTGAAGCGGATAGTTCTTGGCAAAGGCGGGGCACAGGCGGTGAGAACTTTCTTTTGGTAGGATCATCCGTACGTCCTCTCGCGGTCACGCAATGTGGCACTGACAACGTGCGTCATCAGGGCAAATGCCAGAAAGTTGTTATCCAATCAAATGTCAAAGCACAGACCATATTACCTAGTTTTAGTGCTGACATAATAGCTTTGAGCCTCCCCCTCCGCTCGAGGCTAAAATTGCAGTAAGATGGATCAGAGCTTGAGCCGCATCTCGATTGTTACGCACGTTGTCAGTGCCAAAAACGGTTAGTGCACCCGCTTGCCGCATTTGCAGCTGCAGCCGATTCTGGGTGACATGTATTTGGTACGGAGTGGTCAGCGACGCACTGTGTCAGCCATAGCCAGGGGGAGTGGATGGCCCGTGCGGAGAAAGTTTGAACATTGGAATCGTGGACACTGATTTCGGCCTCTACTGTACAAGGTACCTGCTACAACGACTAAACAGCCAAGGGTGGGGACCACAGATCACAGAGTGGGTGGGGAGCTTCCTTCTGGGTCGGACAGCGTTCGCCACTGGAGAAACAGGGGTTACAGGTAAGGTGGAGGTTAGGAGAGGCCTCCCACAGGGCTCGCCACTTTCACCGATCCTGTTTATGCTGTTCCTCGCACCCTTGTTTGACAGAGATAGCAGGTTTGGGTATGTGGACGATATCGCTGTTCGCCACAGCAGCAGGAACCCGGCACAGGCCAGGAAGTGGGCTAAGGAAGACGCAAACCAGTGCATTAAGTGGCTCAAGGATAACGATGTCCCGGTAGCTCCTAGCAAAACGGAAGTGCTAAGCCTGGCAAAAGGAAAGAAAGTAGACAGCACCCCAGTCACCCTACTGGGCCACCCCAAGCCGGTCAGCCCGGCAAAGAACGTCCGGTACCTTGGTGTGTGGCTGGACCCTGAACTGAAGTTCAAAGTACATGCCCAGAAGGTGGCAGAAAGAGGCCAGCGACTGGCTAACTGCATGAGGAGACTTAATAACACCCTCAGGGGCCTACCCCCGGCACAAGCAGCTAAGGTCGCTAGGGCGTGCGGTGTAGCTACAGTGATGTACGCTACAGAAGCGTGGTGGCCAGGGAAGGAAAGGACAAGCCCCTCTAAGAGGGAAGGGAGGGTCAGCACAAACACAGGGAGCCTAGAGGAAGTCTTGGATAAGCCACTTCGGGCCTTGGTTAGGGAAGTATGCCCGGCACGCAAAACAGCTCCACTGGCCGCCTTGTGCAGAGAGACGGGGGTTCTTCCTGTGGGGGTCTGGGCAGAGTGCGACTCGTACAGGGCCAGCGCCCGGTGGAAAGCACTAGACCCAGACAACCCAGTAGTGAAAAGAATGGCACCACACCAAGCCAGGTCTGCTAAGTACAAGCCTCCAGCCCCTACGAGGTTGCAAGATAGGTCACGCCTTACTCCAGACCCACCGAGGCCAACTCCCCTTCCGGAGCCGTCGTTAAGAACAGACTATTATAAAGACAGAGAGACGGAGGCCAGACTGCACGTTAAGGAAGTCGAGTCCCTGCCAGCCAGTGTAAGAGTGGTGTACACCGATGGGTCGAAAAACGGAGAGTCTTTGGGGTGGGCGACAGTGCAGTGGTTTAGAAAGAAGCCCCTGGAAGTCAAGTCCCGGAGTGTGCGCGAAGCAGAGGTGTTTGACGTCGAAGTGCAGGCAATACACTACGCCGTCAAACAAGCGACAAAGAGAGGCCGCCCGGCAGAGACCAGGGTGTACTCGGACAACCAGGCGGCCCTGGCGGCGTGCAAGTACAGAGCTACACCCAGCTCTCAGAGGGAGGCCCTAGAAGTACAGAAAGTCCTGAGGTCGGACGCGTGGAAGGACAAGCTTGTGCTCAAGTGGTGCCCAGGACACTCCGGCGTACCTGGGAACGAAGAAGCGGATACAAGAGCTAAAGAGGCCGTAAAGGCAAACCCGGAGCCGGAAACCTGGATGCCGACAGTGGCAAGGGTAAAGGCCCTAGCTAAAGAAAGACGAAAACAGATTGTTAGAAAATGGTGGGAAGAAACGGCACCAGCAAATTACAAGTGGCTCGGGCTAGGCCCTTACCCAGACACCCAGGGCCTCACAAGAAAGCAGATGTCACTACTGATGGCACATAGAACAAGACATGGGAACTTCGCGTCGTACTATAAAAAGTTCAAGATCGAGAGACAAGACCCGGAGTGCCGGTGTGGAGCGACGCTAGAGCCGAGACACCTTACAGTGTGCCCGGTGCTGTGGGAAAGGACGAGAGACATCAAGGCCAAGCACAAAATTAACACCGAAGAAGAACTGTATAGGTTCGTCCTTGGAAGAGGAGTAAGAGAATGGTTTCCAAAGTTGTTACAGTAAAGTAGTTAGTTAGTTGGTGAGGTTAAACGGGTTCGCTGTGGAAAAGGGGAGACAGAAGGAGGCGGAGGACACAGACACCCAAACTAGTGGGGGAGCAAGATCACAGCAGTGATGAGGCAGCGGGGTTCATCCTCCCTCCCGCCTCCGGCGGGGGAGTGCTAGCTCTAGAAATTGAATTGAATTGAATTGAATTGTACAAGGTACCTGGAGGTGCTTCAAGACAACCCGGTTCCGGGGCGCAGCGGGGCGCTTGGCGCCAGACTCCTGGCTAATGCGACGTCCAAACCAGCGGCAGAACCCACCAAAAATGGCGGCAGACTTACCGACACATTATTTATGCCTCGAACTTATCGACTTGATGAACGATCTCGGAGAGAGGTCCTCATATTCTATCCAAAGCCTCGCGATCCATTCGGCGAACGCATCGTCGGACCGTCTGGTTAGGCCACGAAGAAAATCTATACCTTCTCTCGTAAATGCTTCATTTCTCTCTCCGTTAGCTACCGCAGGGATATGTTAATAGACTGGTTACCTCAACTAATGCCATAGAGTTGTGTCTCCAGCTATTACCTCGGGAGCATTATGGACAATAGCCATCTCAACAGCCTTACTTCGGTCATTCTCATCGATCTAGACCACCTGTAAGCTCAGGGAGGAAGAAGGGAGACAAAGTTCACACTTATATGGTAGGCCTGTTTTTCCAGCGTAGTGTTGCTCTTCCATCAGTAGCCTTACATTAGCTAATCCTTATAGAGAGAAGTATACATGAGATAATCACCTGTGTCTTAATTCAGACTACCCCGTTACCTCCACTAAGATCCTTCTGTAACTCTTTATAGGATATTGCTTCATCTAGCTAAGCGTAAGGTCGATGGGATTATCCCAGCTACTCCCTTACCCCCCATCATACCCACAAGAAACCATCACATTCACGTGCTCACTATCTCCAGTTAAGTCTATTAGGACCCTCGGTATCGAGCTAAAGTAGAGTGCCAGCTAACGGTTTATTAGATCTTATACCTAGGTGTCATAATCCTACTCAACCTAGTAATCAATCACACCGTCCCAGTTCTTAACCGGTTCTGTAAGGTTCATAAACACCACTTTTCCAGCCCGTTTATAAATAATCTTCGTAAAGTCCTTTACCAGGTGCTTAACCCCGTGCGTTATAAGACTTATACCTATAATAAAAAGGATATCTAGGCGTTATAACAGGTCATACTGTATAATAGTGGAGATCGAGTTAGCCTACAGGTCCTGTTTATCGTAAAGCACGATATCCAGTCAAAGCGTTCCGATTACAGTTACACACTTCCTTACTGCCGTTCTAGCTTCAGATATCTTAGCACAGCTGGGGCAGGGAGGTTCCTGTCCTGCTAAAGTTTTTGCTTCTCGGTTACACTCGTCCCAGTAATATGTAATAAAACAGTTAAAGCATCGCAAACAGCAAAGAGATCCATAAAGGAGAACATATTCGACACCTTTATTATTCTCTTAAAGCCGCAGCTTATAGTTAACTCAGTAATGGCCTTAGACATATCTTAACCGGTATTTCCTATAAAAACGAGATCGACTTCCAGGACCCTTCTGCAAATTAGTAGAGAGGCTAACCTTCTCTTCAAGGCAGTTGATGTTCTGGGTATAATCCCGAACTAGCTTTCCAGCATCACATAAACTAAGGATAAAGCGATATGTTCTTATTAAACTGGCACGCTTAATAACATAACACATCTTAATAATGCTACTGTAGAAGAGAAGCCTCCTTTCCAAATTAGAGAGAACTGATAAGTAGAAAAGACGACGATAATTAAAGGAATAAACGTTATTTTCCAACCAAAAGTCTTAAGTCTAGTAAAAGGTAATTAAGAAGGAAAGCAGGGAATACCTACAGGAATACCTACCTTTATGTTAATACCAGCCCCTGTAACAGTCACAATCTTAAATACGGCACCAAATAGGCTCACAATACTTTACAGGTGGAGACAGTTATCCAGTCGCATATAAGTAATGGCTATTACACTAAGGTAGCGACAGATAGTGATTCGACGTAATGGCTCTTAGGAACGTAAGAGGACTAGAGACGGTTACGAAAAGTTAATTATCAAGGTCGCTAGTTAGCTGGTAAGTTTATCAGGCTTCTAAGGAGGGAGAAGTCAAGGGATAAAAGGAGGAGAAAGGGAAGAGGGGCAAGGGGTAGTTTATATACTTTAAGGCTCTAGACATCCAGGCCTTAACCACTCTCTTCCCGCTCCTAATAAAGCTGGTATCTCAGGTAGCTGCAGAGCATAACAACGTTAATAGCCAGCGGAAAAGCAAACAGGGCCTGTCAATTCGTAGCGATCTGTATAAGTACTGAGCAAAGCAAAGTTCACTTAACAGTGTAAGTCACTCTTAGTAGATAGGTAATATTAGGATACCGTGCCGTGGATTTAAAGGGCATAACGTTGAAGATGCATCTTATAGTCTAATAGCATGTAGCAAGCTCCACACTCTATATCGTCCCCCTCTTAAATGTTTTTCAGGTGCTTCTATCGGAAGTGCTTACTTACGTTACCAGCACTGTAGAATTCATACGTGAGTTCTTCAATGCAAGGGTCATCCAGTTCCAAGCGGAGTGCTAAACTTACGTAAAGGAAGCACCTTCTTAGCCTCTCCTCCTTACTTATTATAAAGATAAATAACACAGCTATATAATAACTGTCTTCTATATACCAACCGTCTTCTCGTAGCTCATCCTTAACAGAAGACCGCTACATCGTCCCTACCCTGGAAGTGTTAATACACCGTACAGCCAGCCCTTCTACTACGATATAATAGGTTATTATAGTGTAGATAACAACATCTCTTTGCCGGTGTTAGCCCTTAACTGTGCTTTTAACTAAAGCTGTAAGTGCGTCTATTAGACGTTTCTAAGTTAGGTGTCTTAGATGGTTAGACTTCCGGATGGCTGGGTCTTTAACAAAGCTAAGCCTGGTAAGCTAGTTCTTAATATCAATCACTACCTATTTATTAGTTTACTATTCTCTAATCTAGTCCTTAAAGGCCCTTCTCTACGTCTGCTTAACACTCTAGAGTTTATTATACACCTTTTTATATTTATCTATAACTTTACGTAAGTGTTTTACTTATTAACGTAACTCCTTAACCTTATAAGTGAGCTTCTTAATATTAAGGTGGGAATTAACTAATACTGCCTAATCTATCGTTAGATTCACAGGGCGTTATTTACTAATAAAATGGCTAACACTGCAGGACTTTTACACTAAGGTATTTTACAGCTTTAACCCACAAATAAATACGTACAGGTCAACTATAAGTTAGCACCCGAGGTAATACCTCTAAAACAGATTTAAGTTCACATGGTCCAGTATAAGATTTCTAATTACGTTACTTACATTACCTATCAATTTATTAATAAGGATATCTTATCACGAAAATAAAATCAGAAACATATTACTTTTATTAAACATATTAGTAACATTATATTATAAATTATATAAGATTATTAAGACCTTAAACCCTATAAGCTTATTAACTCTCCTAATCTACCTAGTAATTATTACAGGACTAATAGGCTCATTTAAGGATATCTTGTATCTAACTAACGTCTTAATAGCTTAGCAGAAGATATAAACATCATTTATACTTACTTTAAACGGTAAAGGTAACTCCTACTTACCTGGGTAGATATTAAGCTTACTTACTATATCAGGGTAAGTCAGACTTAGTGCTTTAAAGGCCCGATACTTAAAAAGGATACCTTTAAGGAAGACATAAGGGCTAAGTATAAGGGAGTTATTAAATATAACTTTAAAGAGGGTTATAATCTTCCTAATATAACGTTAACATATATAAACTTATAAAACACTAGTTGCCCCAGCACACCCCAGCTAAGTTTAAACATATATATATCTTTAATATTAAGATAAGTTTTAATAAACTCCAGCGTGAACTTAATTAAGACTTTATATAAACCCTCCTTTAGGTCCTAAGTAAGTATAACTTGGATATTTTAATAGTGGAGTTTAAGTATTAAGGTAGGGTAAGTGCTGGTAAGAGTAAGTAATAGGAGGAATAGGATGTAGAGAATTTAGAGCTCTTTTAGGGAGAAGGACTTCTCTGTCGTGCCTAACGTCGTCTTAACTTATTACTTAAGGTTGTTAACCGTTATACACCTGTTCTCACACTTTTAATCGCTTAACCTATACTTTTTAACGAGCTTTTTAAGTACCTGTACACGTTAACTTAGCTTAGTGCCTCAGTTGCGGGCTAAAGAAGACCTTACCCTATGTATTTTCCAATTTAGCTTCGTATTAAGCTTTACACTAGTGGCCCTCTTATAGATAAGCTAATACACCTTCTAGTACGTCCTAAGTAAGCTACTCTTCTTTATTCTCCACTTCTTCCTACCATTCTTACCGGTCTTTTAACCTAACAGCCAGTTAAAGAAGTTATAAAGGGACCTAAGAGAGACGGATTTAAAAGATTCCTACAGGTCGTACTTAAACTATACGTAATACCTACATTACAGATTATTAGCATAAATCAAGCAGTCGAAACATAACTGTTCAGGCTACCTACTTATTCCACAGCTCTTCTATTCCATTAAGAAGTATAATACTCCCCTTACTATAATCTTCATTATTAAACGCAGCCTTATTAAACTCTTTTAGTTACTTAAGGTAATACTCTTAAGGATACAGATTTCCATCAAAAAGCTGTACCTAATCTTCTATGTTAAAATCGTTACAATCGTCGCTAAAGTTACCAGTATCGTTACTTTCTTCATCGTTAATATCTGTCAGGCTGGTCTTATAACTGGCTTTATTAACCTTAACATTAAACCCCTTATCCTCGTCCAATAAGGATAAGTCGTCTAAGTCCGAGTTCAAACCGTCCAAGTAATCGTCGTCGGGTCTGCAGCGGTGACACGCCATCTTCCTACGATAACAACCGATACAGTCGGTAAGTTAAGCATAGGAGGGTAGAGAAGGGAGACAATGTCGGTCGTCAGAGCAGGATAGGCCGGTAGGCGATAAACTCGCAATCCTTTTAACGAAGGGAATGCATCGCTGGAGAGGCGCAGGTGCGGCCTCTTAAACATTGGGTTAGGAGCCATTTTTAGTGGCCCTCCAGCATCCAGGAAATCTGGGGACCAGTTTTAGACCCTCAATATTTAAAGGCGGTTCGCGGGGTACAAAGGCTCGGTACCTGCGGTACATGTTGGGTACCTGACGTGCTTGAATGGACCCTGGCTGTGCGGGGTAGTGGGGCAGCTTGGCGTAGGGCGATGCTGATTTGGAGCCAATGGGCCGCCGCAATGAGCGGCAGGAGCCACCGAAATCGACAGCCAACTCGCCGTCACATTCTTTAAAGTAGTAAAGGAACTGTTATAAGGGAGCTGAAAGATTAAAGGAGTATTACTCTTATAGTCTCTATACGTAATAGCGTATCTACACCTAAAAGTATAATAAATAATAAAATAAAAACAATAAGTAGCTAAACAGTACGTTTAAGCGTAACTTATTAAATTAATAAGCTTACCGATTAAGGTTATAACCTGCTCCTTAAAAGAGTTAGAGCTCCTTACACTATTAACAATAATACCTTTAACTAACTCCTTTTTACTTTATAAAGTTAAAGGCTCTGTAAAAAGTATATGTAACATTACCCTTTATTTCTTAAACTCCTAATGTAAGTAGTTAAAGTGGAATAACTTATAAAACACACTGTACTTACAGAAGCTGGCGTACTAGCCGCTACAGTAATAAGGAACTTCTTAATAAAGGGCTTTATTAAGAAAGGACTAAATAGCAGGTTAGTAAAGTATATAAATAAGTTTATAAAAAATGTACACCTTTATATAAGAGTGTCTGCTTATATAGCGAGTATAGTAAGTTAAAGCACTTATATAATTAAAATAATAGCTATTATTATTATTAGTAATGGCGCTCTTAAGGTACTTAAGATAAACCTCACCACACTTATTAATAGGGGTAGGGTGTGGGGATTTAAGGGCGTAGTAAGCGGGTGATTAAGCTAGTTTATTAATCTTAAAGTTAGTAAGTTAAGTATTTATTAAGAAGAAAAAAGTGGCTTATATAAGGGTTTACAGACTAATTACATTATAAGTAGAGTGATAAGGAGTTACAGGAGGCTCCTCTTTATCCTTATCCTCCTTTTGGTAAGAGGGTAAGTAAGTAGGTAAGATTAAGCCGAACGGCTTAGGTGACGGGGTTAGGGTGTAGGTGTGGGGTGTAGGCTTCTTAACACTTAAATTAAAGTTAGCTGTTACTCTTAAACGATAAGAATAAGTAAAACTTACACTGTAAGCGCTCTCTGTTTATTAAGAAACTTTTAACTACAGTTAGTTAGAATTAGAGTAGAAGAAAGAGCAGTAGAAACATTTATAAACGAGACCAGTTACGCTTTTAATGAGAATTAGATGTGTAAAGTAAGTTAGTAAGTAAAAACGATAGTTTTTTTAAGTAAAAGGAGCAGGACTTACGTTTTCTTAAGGCGTAAGCTTACGGTCTTTACGTTAATTATAGTGGCTAAGAGTGGGGGATAAGAATGGTAGTGTTCTTAATTTTTTTTATATTTGCCTAAAGAAAGTAAATAAATAGGGAAAGATCGTAAGCTCTTAGTATGGAGTTAAAAAGCTCAGATTACTATATAAGCTTACTACTTTAAGTTTAACGCGCGCTGAAAACGTAACTACACATTAACTTGAGCGGCACAATTTAGGAAGTTACAGGCTTAAATAGCCTCCGGACCTTATTATTTTCTATTTACAGCGAACTTCTTTTCGAACGTTTAGGCGCTCAGAACTGCGTTCTGAGCACCTGGGGGGTGTGTCGAACTGCAGCGGTAGTTCTTGGCGCTCAGGCGCGCAGGCGCCTTACCGCTCCAGGCTTGCCTGGAGCGTAGGGGCCTTGGATCATGTGCTCTCCCCACACACAGGGAGCTTCCATTTGTATATAACTGGGGAGTGCTTCGCACTCCCCTTTTCTACCAAATCAAGTCACTTTGCA
>Ga0247780_1000416_pt1 | contig 41222 bp, 39 predicted proteins | sample UWRJL079202R5_FD_179927 | JGI IMG/M metagenome (GOLD analysis project Ga0247780, IMG submission 179927) | Plant litter microbial communities from Arlington Agricultural Research Station in Wisconsin, United States - UWRJ-L079-202R-5 | ecosystem: Environmental > Terrestrial > Plant litter >...
CGCCCACTTTCCGAAAGTCATGACACACAAGAGCTAGACTGGATTCATCAACGGACGCTCTATTGCCTATGAAACTGCCGCCTGCAACATGTTTGTGTTCTTTTCTCAGCTTTTATATACTAACAAGCAGTGTACAAAATGAAGCATACAAATTGAAGCAAAACCGTGCATACAAGATCCCTAACGCCGAAAAGCATAGGAAATTTATCTACTCATTCTTCTCCGGTCTAGTCACGAGAACTGGCTCGAAGAGCCCAGTTGCTCCGCTGGAAGTACTGGCTTCATCACTAATTGTTCAAGTCGTTGCAACCATCACACTGTCCAAACCTTTTCAGAGTTACGCAGTTCGGTCCGTGGCGACCGTTGCCACGAGTAGCAAAGGGGACCGGCCCACAGTCATATTGGTAGCTCCTCCTACTTCGCCGGCCCGGGGCCGGGGCCGGGGGCTGGACAGGAGCTGGAGCTGCCCGTCGTCTCCGACGTAGAATTGGCACTTGGTTCGGGGTGGAAGTTGTCTTGCTTGGGCGTGGTTTCTTACTTGGACGCGGCGGCTCTTGGGGCTGGTCAGCTTCATCTTCGTCGTCGTCATCAGACGATACCGTAGTCGGGTTTAAAGCTGTTTTGCCAGCGCGCTTCCTCTTGCCTGCACGCTGTGACCCTTTGTTTTGGGTAGCCTGAGTTCTGGTGTTACTCTTGGTCGGTGTCGTGGCCGGAGTTGAAGCTGGGGCTGAGTCGTGCGCCGTATTCGAGGTGAAAGGCGGCGCTGTCGCTGGGTCTGAAGCGGGAGGGGAAGACAGAGGGGAAGACGGAGGAGAAGGTGTCTTGGGTTGACGCATTCTCTTGTCCTTGCTCCGCGGTCTTTGGCTTTTGTCAACTTGAGGTTGGTCGTCTTGCGCTTTGCCATCTTGAGCGCCTGGGCCTGAGTGACGCTTGGAACGTGGTGAGGGATCAGTCGGCTTGGAAGGCGTTCGGTTTTTCCCTGGTTGCCGCTGTTTCTTGCCGTTCTCTCTAAGCGCGTTCAGCTCCTTCGATATCCTGTCATGCTCTGCGCGCTTCATGTTCTGCTCGTCTTGATCTTGCGCCTGCCTTCGAACCCTTTCGGCCTCTCGACGCTTAGCATCCTCGCGTGCTTTATCTGCGGCTGTTGGTGCGCCATACTCTGGATTGAAGGGTTGCCGCTTGGGAAGGAACGGATTCCCCGTCGTAGGAGGAACCGATGCCGTTTGGCCGCCTTTTCTCCCCTTGTTTTCTTCCCCGTCTTGATTCTCTGTCTTGATTTTCTTGTTGATTGGTAGTAGGGCTACATCTACGTCGGCTGGGCGCTTGCCCCTCGTCCTGGATTTCTTGTCGAGTGCTGCCTGTTTGGGTGCTTTCTTTTCAGATTCTATCCTTGTCAGGAACCTTTCGAACTCCGAGTCATAAGCATCCTCATCCGGCGAGCGATGTATGAAGTTCCCGGGGTCAGCTTGATAGAAACCCTTAAACTGCTCATACCGCTGCTCTTCCACATTCTCTTCCTCATCCTGATCTTCCCGCGTATCCTGTGCCTTTTGCTTCTTGTTGGTTGGCGAATTGGCTGCACCTTCATCGGATGGGGGCTCAATCTTGACCTTGGGTCCTTTGTTGCGTTCTGCCCTACGTGCTTCCTTTCTGCGTAATTTTCGTTCCCGTCTTTCCTTTTCTTTATTGCGGGCACCTTCGCGGTCATCCGAGTCTTCATCACTCCATCTTGCCTTCCCTGCCTCGACCAGTTCTCGCTTGGCGTCATATTTGGCTCTACGTTGGAAAAGTTCGGTCTCGGCGTCATAATCATCATCCTCAAACTCGCGACGTGGGTAGTCCTCGGGGCGTTCTTGATACTTCTTCAAGAACTCTTGATACCTCTGCTCTCTTGCCATTTGAGTTTCTTCATCACTGTCGTTGTAGATGTCATCGCCGCCACCGTCGCCATCGCCATCGTCGTCAATGTATTCGTCGTCGGAAAAAGGTTCGCCCCCATTTGCATCCCAAGCCTCTCGTGCGTTTCTATACCTCATCACAGCCTGACAGTTGGGTTTCGGCCTTCCCGCCCGTTTTTTCTCCTCGTCTGTGAGATCCAGAGCCGCAAATCCACCTCGGGTGTTGTCGACGAAGTCTTGGCCTTGGAAAAGGCGCCACGGCCCACAGATGCCCTCTGCTTTTGCCTGGTTTCTCGCATCGGCAGGGTCAGTAGCGTGGATCTCGTACGGCTGGGTCGAGCTGTTCGCCTGCGTGGCCGCATTCCTGAGTCTGGCGCAAAACGTTCTGAACGGTCTCGTACCCGCTTCGTCGTTGAGACACTCATTCTCCACTCTCTGGAGGTCGGCGATCAGATCACGGAGCTCGCGCTCTTGAAGTCGTCTCTTCTTTGAGGCCTCTATGAACTGTCTCGCCTGCGGGTATAGGTCTAGAAGCCTTTGGACTGTCGGCAAGGTTGGATCCGGCTGCCCGATCCTCATCAGGAGGTCCCATTGCTCCTGAGCCCTCCGGAAGTCACTGTCTACGCCATGCTCCCACGTCACGTGTTCGCTCTGAGGGGCGCTTCTGCCCACCCAACCGGCGTGACCAAAATCCCCCACGTAGGCATCAGGAAGCCGCGCGCCGTCTTCGAAATGCAAAAGGACGTTGTTCAGGTGCAAGTCCTGATGGTACACGACCTGATGTCCACCGTGCCGCATGAACCGTATGGAGCTATACAGGTGCCGGAGGTACCGGGCTGTGAACGAAACTGGCGGGCTGACAAAGTTTTTGTCCTCGCCATAAAACCAATGGGCCGCGTTGCCGGCGTTGTGAAAGCTCCAGTAGGACTCGCGGGCCCACCAGGTTGTCGAGGTTGTGACCTGCACGTCCTGCTCGAACTCCAAGTGAACGATCCTGGGGTCAAAGCCATTGGTTTGGTACCCCTGGAGAAGTCTAACCGCTGAAACCTCGTGGGTGCTTCCATAGAGCTGGTTTTCCACTCGGGGTCGGAGGACCTTGCGGACGTAAAGCTCGCCTGTGCTGCGCTTTACGACCAGCTGGGCCTCACCTTCGTTGCCCTTTCCGAGGACTTTGACGAACAGGTAGATCTCTTTGTCTGCTTCGCGCTGGAAGGCAATGTTGTAGATCTGGGTGGCTTTGCCGCCGCCCACCAGGGAGATGGTTTCTCCTGCTCCCGTGGTGGTCTTGGTCCTGGTCTTGGTTTTTGTGATGGTTACCGTCGCCATTGTTGCGGTTCGCTTGTGAAGAGGAGCACGATGAATTTCACAGATGTGACAAGGGGATGAGAATCACGAAGAGATGATGACAAGTGAATTGAGTCGCAAATGATATTCTGACAAGGGCCGGAGAGGGATCGAACATTGGGCTTGATGTACTCGAGTTTCCGGGGCACCTGGGGAGACTTTTATCTCCTGCCGGCCTCTTTGTCCGACAGACGGCCCCCTCCCGTGTGATTATCACCAAAGAGTGCGAAATACATGCACGTAGCAATGCATTGTTGCAGGTCATCATTGTCGTGGTAGTTTTCTGGTCAGGCCTTAGGATGGCAGGTCTATTTCGGGAACAGCAAAATGGAGGAAAGGGTTCTCGACTAAGACAAAGACCAGCATGCCATCAAACCAATCAGGGAACTATCGGCATGCGTTGTACGATTACCACCTTTCATTGCGAGATAGTCTATGGCACTTTGTGCTTCAGTTTGTGCACTCGGTGGCTTCGGAACAAACCCCAAATGCTAGGTTCTTGATGAACTCAACGCCGACAAACCTAATGCATGCGAGTTGCACCTAAGTGCAGGTTGGCTACCTATCCCATGTCTAGGTAATCTTTCCACCCTAGTAGCAGCAGACTCACAGCTCCCCCTTAGCGTGGACTGCATTATTGTGTCCTTTCTTGCCCCGGCCGTCTCTTTGTACCGCACTCTTTGAGCGCTCGGATATAGTTTCTTGGCAACGGGTCAATCCTCGGCATACAGGGTCCGACTGTGAAAGAGCTCCTGCTTCGGGACCGTCTGGCCATTTTGCTGAGTTGAATGAAAAAGCTTGGTGTCAACACTCATCATCACCACTGCCCCCACAATCCTCCATGGTACCCGAAAAAAAACACAATACGAGAATCCTTCAGATTCCGAAGTTTTCATCAGGCCGAATGCTTAGTACCAGTAAGATTGTATTACAATGAAGCATTGAGTTGAAAATCCGCTCCGCATATCCGTTTGGGCATGAAAACATCTTTGTTCTTTTGCAAACTGCACCCTCAACTCCACGACCAAGTACTAGTAGCTCGCCAGGACTTGCCATCCCCAATCAGGTGATGTCAAACCACTCTCTCACTGTGTTCTGTGAAGCCCCTAGATTCTGGAACGCTGCCAATTTAATGGTCTCCCCATCCTCGTCAAAGATTGACGCAACCCCAACTCTCTCCTAGTGATAGTGTTGGGATCCGGCGATCTGGTCCGACAAGGGTGCGGCGATGCGCTTCAGTAGCAGTCCAGAGGGAACCTTCTCATTACAGGCATGAAGGTAGCAACAGTTGTCGGTGTGGTGAACGCTTTTATCTCTCGGGTCTTCTCGATTGCCAAAGTCTAATGCGCCGTGTGCAAACACTTGGCCGTCGTGATCTAGAACGCGATAGGGTAGTTCGTCCGACCTGTCCCGCCGCAATGCTGTAATGGGGCGGTAGTCCCCCCGTACTCGACATATGTTCTCCGCGCTCCATTTCTGTTGAGGGGCTATTTACAAGGCATCGGCTGGCGAGTAGAACGACGGATTCATTGCAGAGTGTTCGATGCGGGCGTCAAGAGACGCCCAAGACCAGCTCGGGGCGCGATTCGCCACTCACCGCGGAATGACTGCCACATACCAGAGAAGTTGATTCGCAAAGTCGCCGAACCGCATTCCTGCCAACTGATTGTAGTCGTTCGAATAGGGTTGAGGACTGGCGCACTCCCTACGTTCTCCAGGTTGTGCTTTGCAGGAAAAGGGTTGACAATCCAAGGCTTCGGTAGGATTGCTCCATGATACCCGAGTAGTGAGCGATTGCCCGCGGTGGTTGAGTTGTTGTGATGAAGTCCTCGAGATTTCTAGCACTAGCGCTGAAACCTGAGAGGCAACTATTCCGTGCTCAAGTTCCTGCTAACCGCCAACTTGCACCCTCTCGTCAAATAATCGGCTTCCATCTCTTCCCCAAATCCACCCCCCATGATATTCACCTCCAATCATATCCCACCGGCACCATGGCTAACCGCGGTCTAAGCAACACCTCGTGCACATCTGCCTGCTTCACCGCCTGTCACCCGTTCTGCCCCCACGCGTGCTATAAATGTCTGCCAGACCTTTTATGAGATGTACTGTCAGAAAGAAAGGGGTTTTGGCTGGCCTAGAAAGAAGAGTCTAGAAAGCACCAGAACCACAGATTTGTAACCATTGCCACAGACTCGCAATTGTAGCCGCGTGGCAAAGTCACGCGGCTTGCCACTATTCACAGCTATAAGGTTCTCTGGCTGAGCTAGAGAGCCGAAGAAGGAAGAATCACGCAGTTGCAACCTCTTCAATTCCACAGAATCCAGAGTGCAGTGCTTCTGACAGGTATAGAGGCTGTTAGCTGGTATAGAGGCTATTCAGGGATAGGATTCGTGTGACATACCCCCCAAGTCTTAGTGTTTTGATGGCAAGACCTATTTCCTCTAGAGAATCTAAATCAAAAAGTGGAATTTTAGCCAATTAGTCTATAAAACGAATGCGTATAAGGAAATAAAGCTATTTACAGCTATCTGATTAATTAATAAACGTTATGTAGGTTAAGTATCCCTTTAAACTGTTTGAATTTCTAGTAAGATAGATTCTTTGTGAAGCTGTCAGCTGGCATTTTGGCTGTTAGAAGATATTCCAATTAGAAGAGGCCTTTTTAAAACTCCTGTTTTAACCACATATTCTGGATATCTACGTGCCGGAGCCTAATGTTAATTCTCTCGCTCTTGTTAATTACTAGCTAGATAATTTAAAGGTTACTGTAATAGACTTTTAATAAAGTGTTAAGGTTTAAGGCAATATTGTGAAATAGCTATTATAATAATAATAACTCACTAACTGTTCGTTATAAATCTAATAGCTCTATTTCTGGAGTTAATATAGTAACCGTTTCTTACCTTAAGGCTTTTTAAACTACTAATCTTTTAAATAATAGAATAATTTAATTAGCTTATCATTTGTAGAGGAGGCGTTTAAGGTTATAACTAAAAGCTTACTATTATTATATCTGTTATATATAAGGGCTATATATTAAGTTGTGTAAAGGTAATGAATATATTAGTTAGTGGCAGTGCAGTAGTCCTTTTGTGACGAACCGGCAGGCCGCTGGCTGGGTCGGTGCGGCCCGAAGGATTCCCCGCACCAGGGACAGTAAGGAGTACAGTGTCGCACTTGCATGCACACTAGGCCAGGGGGGGTGCAAAGACCCAAAGCCCCTACGACCAGCCAGGAAGAGCTTAGTGACCGGCCGTCAGAGTGTCACCAAGCAAGAATCGTGACGGCGCTTGGTGGGAAGTGCAACGCGCACCACCAAGCAAAGGTCACCAAGCAAGGTACGAGGTACCTCTTAGATAGCTAGTATAGATAGTCATCCTCTTGCCCACGACAGGAGTGTGAGGATTCCTGATCCTTACGCTAGTATTACATTGTTCATTTGTGTCTTACTATTCATTTGTGTCTTACTGTTCATTTGTGTCTTACTGTTCAGACTTGCCTCTGTGCATTATAGTGACAGCGACCTTCAGTAACAGTGTATCACCCCCGTCTAGGAGTGCTAGCTTAACAAGCCGTCTTCGGAACGCCCATCAGCCTTTGGCGTCCTGCTATACGCTCCGTCTTAATCTGACCAGTACTTCGGGTCTGTGCCAGGTGCAGGTCGTAACAATTTACCGCTATAATATTTTATTTGCTATATTTTCAGTGGTGAGATTTTCAGCCTAAATAGCCCCCCTAGGTGGCCTGAACGTAACTGCCAGCCTGCAAAGCAAGGGCTTTTGCTGGCGGGGCTCTGAATAGTTATCTCAGCAAGCTCAGACCCTTTTTAGCGATGTACTGTTTGGGCCCACTGTAATAAGCGAGCCACTGGACCAACCACTCCCCCCCCCCCACACAAGCACCGCTAAAGGGTCTGAGGGCCACTTGAACGAAAGTGCCTCTAAGGTCACCAAATTTAATACCATTACTTTCAAAACCTGGCTGAAGGAAGGGCTGAAGGAAAGGTTTATGGCCATTCTGGCGCGCACATTGGCGTCTGCCGGAGCCCAGTTGCCACAGGAGATAACGATGCCTGGGGCGAGCTCAATGTCAAAGGTGATCTCGATGCAGTGCGAGAGACACTGAGGTCCCTCTTTTCACGACTCCGGGTCCACCCATCACTCCTCTACACACTGCAGAAACAAGAATCCGACGCCGAGCCTATCTGTAAGATGATCGAGGTTGTTCTAAGATGGCGGAGAAAAACCTTGGGCGAGCGACTGGCATGACCTAACCCTTGTCTCCGAATATGACTTGGCCATGGCAAAGCGGGAATGCGGCAACCTAGGGGAAGCTAAGCACGGCTTCTAAACCGTCTTCCAACAGCGACGTGCACGACTAGGAAACCCACACCCAGAGACAAACAGTGCAAAACTGGAGTTTATGATCACCTGCAGCGCCCTTGGTCACCGAGAAGACCCGGACAGCCTGCCTACGCCACCCATCAGGTTGGAGGCTCTGAGTAGGGAAATCTCCAAGACTTCAACCGAACCATCCTATAGTAGCGATACCGTTTTAGAAGACGCCGACCCGCGGTCCTCACCCATGGCTCCGCACGAGACCGAACAAATGTCCCCGGATGATTGGAGTAAAGTAGAAGCGCAGTCCAAGGCCATCGCGGCGGAGCAAGAGTCCCGCCTGGGTACCCCCCACCCTGAGACCATCAACGCACTCCTCTGGCTCTTCGCCGTCCAGTTTCTGATTGGCATCGTTTCCGTGGGCGCCCAGACCATGATAACCCTACTCTTCCGTCTTCGCCAGGCGGCCATCCGTGAGCAACGGCTTCTCAACGCTCTCCAAATGGAAGAAAAGATTGCATGGATTTGCACTGAGCAGAACCTGACGGGGTATGCTCTTGATATCAACCATGCTATCAGACGCCATATTGAGGAGATGCCCCCGGACGGCGAGGAGATGTATGAGGAGCTACTGGCCTTGAAAGTCCAATGTGACGAAAGAATTGCCCAGGCCGAGGACCCCGTCGAGGCCGAGAGATTGGTAGACACAATCCTCCAGATAGGTGCGGAAACGGAGTATCCCTGACGGGGATGTCTACCTCATCAACGCACTTCGGCTAGCCTTCCTGGCGGGGCTGAAAAGGGATTCTTCCGTTGTTGGGGTTCTCAAATCTCGAGTTTACGGCCCGTCTTCGAGCCCTGATGGAGGAGGCGAGAACTCCGCGGGCAGGCGTGAGTGGGGAGAAAGCTGTTGAGCAGGCCTTGGCAGTGCTGGAAGCTGCATCCCCAGGGCATACAATGGGTCTTGCCGACTTCCAGGTTAAGGTAAGTCGTATGCTAGTGTCAGGGTATGACTTCCGCGAAGATGCGGGCATACCAAGGGAACAGATGGACAAGTTGGGGGAGGGGGGCGCAAGGGCGTCCACTGAGGCAAATTCCAGCGCCACTTCATGGGAGAACGTGGAAAAGGCGCTCAGATTATGTCTGGATTTTCTGCTCGACGCGGGGCACGCCATCGATCCTAGATAACATCAATGCGCCTGTGTGGAATTGTGGATTGTTAGGGTCACCTTTCTTTTAGGGCTTCCTTATTCTATATAGGGTTTACTTGCCAATTTCTGGAACTTCACTTCGCGAGATATATGATAACGTGACCCCATGAATACCGGGATTAGCGCCGCAACACCCTCCCACTATCAATAAAGCCCCGGTTTGATAGGCCTAGGAGGGCTCCGTCACTCACGGCGGGGGCGTTCCTACTCTCCTCAGGGTTCTGCCAGAATGTTGACCAAACAGGACACAGTGGTAGACTCAGCACCATCATAGATTAGCCTCCGCGAGATGGTATCGCTAATAGAGATGATACATGGGCGAGAACAGAACGCACTTACTTGCCGACTGCGGAAAAGTTGGCAGCAGAAATCAGTTCCGAGCCCGAGCCTGTTTAACGCTTGCATTTGGCAGAAGCCCATGCTACCTAGGCATCTTAGACAAGTATCATGAAATATTACAAAACCCTCATAACAGTTGTTCTAGGTAATAGTAAGATACCTCTCTAAGTCTACATACCCCTAAATACCATCCAACCCCAGATAAACATCTCTGAGATCCACAGTATGCGTTCCCGACTGTCCCCCATTCTCCGCAACATCAACCTGCTTCAAAATCAACGCCCCATTGCTGCTCTTCCAGAAGGCAAATACCCGACCCCGGCTCGGCATCCCCACAGCCATCGCATCCTGCTGTACCTTCAAGTCCGCGCGCTCCGCTGAGAAATTCGCAATTTCCCTCACCATCCCGCTCGGCACATCCAACACACACAGCTTATGCCTCCCGCTCTTAAACGCGAACACATCACCGACCTGGGCGGCGTTGTCGATGCGCTTCTCCGCCAAATCCAAGTGTTTGTGGCGGCCGCGCTTGCCCAGCGAGAGAATAGCGCTGTACGACTTGTTGCAGGCGGCCGTGAGGAACATGCGCGAATTTTCCGGTCTGACCACATCCATGGCGCAGAAAATGCCGGTTAGGCCTGTATCGTCACCGTATCCCACACTTAGCGCTGTTGGCTCGAGTTCCTGTTCGAGTGTGGCTTCCATGCCGGAGCAGTTCCACAGGCGCAGGTAGACGGGGTACTTGTGCGTGCCGCTGTATTCCTGTGTGGCGGCTACCATGAAGGTAGAGTCGGGCGAGAAATTCACCCGTTGGATGCGGTACTGGTCGGAGCTGGAAGAGAAGGCGGCGTATTGGGAGTGGGGTTCGACGGAATTGGTCAAGTACGGCATGCCGTTGATGATGCGGAAGAGGTGGATGGCGGGGCCGCATCCCACGGCGATGACGGCGTCGTCTCGCGAGACGGCTAGACACGTCGCAGCCGTAGACGCCGCCAGCAGGCCTAGCCTTGTCTCGGTTTTGTGCCCGCCCTGGTCGAAGTAGAGCAGCTTCGATGTCTTGTCGGCTAAGGCTACCACGGCAACGCTGTTCGTACCGCCTTCGACGAGTCGCACGCTGAACGCACCACCACCACCGCGTCGGATCGTGCTCTGATCCGTCTGCTGGACAAGATCCAGGATGGTTCCGCTCTGGAAGGGCCATGATATCTTTGTGATGTGGCTCGGGCTCCGTCGCGGCCAGAGGAGCAGAACCGTTCCGGCGGCGGAAAATCGGAATTGGAGGTCTTCTGGCACCGAAGGGCCCATAGATTCCGACGCCGGGTTTCGCTTCGGCGCGCCGAATAAGCCGAAAACGTTGAATTTCTTTCGAAACGAGGTTCTGCTGGAGTTGGCTATACTTGTCGCCGCTGGTGACGACGGTCTTCTTCGGGGAGTGTCATGGGAAAGATAAACTGAGCCGTGGTCTACTTCCAGACTTGGGTCCGGGCGTGTTATTTGCTGGTGAGGCGGCGGAGGCGGAGACTTATACACTGGCGGCTGGTTCTCCTCCACCACCTGTAACCCTGAGTCGACGTACGATGGGATGCCCGACGGCGAGTCGACGGCTGGAGAGCGGGCCTCGAGGAAACGGCTGTCTTGAGGGGGTAGCGGGCTGGCGACGGGCTGGTATGGAAGGTACCGGTTATGCTCGGCTTCCGTGGTCATATGTGCATATTCGGCGGATACCCACACTATCTCAGTCGGTGTTGGGAATGCCCCCTGGCCGCCGTATCCGGGCTGTTGTTGTTGTTGCTGCTGTTGTTGTTGCTGCTGTTGTTGTTGCTGTTGTTGTTGTTGTTGTTGTTGTTGGGGGTTGTTCTCAAATACAGGCGTTGGACCCCTCTGCGGTCCTCCTTCGTATGGTGGCCGTTGCAGTGGAGGGTTGGTTTCGAAAACAGGCGCCAGACCCTTCTGCAAGCCGTCTTCGCATGGTGAAGCCGGTGGTGAGCCGCGGGCGTCAATGCTCGTTGATGCTTCTGAAATGCTTGGGGATGCCATGAGGTGTTCCGCAAGGCCTTGCCGGGGCGAGGGTGATGCCTGTGGGGGGCCGCGGGCGTCGATGCTCGTTGATGCTTTGGAAATGCTTGGGGATGCCTTGAACTGTCCCGCAAGGCCTTGCGCGGGCGAGGGTGACGCCTGTCGACTCAATCTCTCCTCGGGATATCGAGTTTGCAACAGCATCGGACGCAGCTGATCGTCACCCTCAAAGGGCTCCTCCCCCGCCGTATCCACCTCCGGGTTTTGCTGTTCCCGTCGTGAAGGCGGAGCACCGCGAGCACGAAGAAACGAGGCAAACTCCGTGGCTTCCGCATTCAAACTCCTCTTTAGTCGGTCAGAAGCTGCCCCCCTCATTGGAACCTTCAATGGTTAGTCGTTAGCAAGTGACTCCCTCTCACAGTTTTGCACAGGAAACATACTATCATGCCTGAGCTACTGGGAAGCTGAGATAATATCCCACCAATGTACTCCCAGACGGCTTTCTTGGCTGTGCCTTCTTCCAGCGAGCTCGACATTGTTTGGACCGTGTCCAAGATATCCTTGTCTGATGACGCTGCGGCGGGATGGGCTTGCCCTTCCTCCGTGGATTCCCTATGGGAGACCTGTGACTGGATAACTGTGGCCAAGGCGGCCAACGTGACATCGTGCAGGGTCCAAAATGCCTCGAGCAGATTGACATCCGTCATCCCGCCGATCGTGGACCGCACGCACTGCGAGGCGCTCTTCAGGGATAGGGATCTCAGTGACGGCGATGTAGGGTCGCTGCAAAAGGGCGTCTGATCTCTTGGTAAGCCAACGATTCACGGGACAGGGGTTCAAGCTCACTCACACGGCCGCGCTCGAAGCTCGACGCGCTGAATCTAGCACATCCAAGTTGCTGAATGCAGGAATTTCCATCTGTTTCCTGCAGCTCGTCTAGCGTCGCCGGAACGATGGTGTTCAAGACGAGGTCCTCGAGCGGGGAGAGAGCCTGCTGCCGAGTCCATGCCTCAGTGAGCTGCGCAACGCGTTCGCGGAGTAAGTCCTCCTGCTCGAACCGCAGCGGGTCGCGGTGCAGAACAAGCACCCGAAATGATGAGATGAATGCATCAAGCGCGAGGGCTCGTTGCAGGGCATGGTCCTGTCGCCCACATCTCTCGGGGGGTGTGAGACGAGTGCCAAGGCTCGTGAGATAGACGGCACTTTCAAAGCATGAGTTTTTGCTCAACAAGACGGACTCATCCGCTGCTGTGCCCGACGTCGGGAATTGATGCTGCACAAAGTGCGCGCTCTGAGTGTCGAATATGATTTTGAGTCGGAGCATGGATTGGCGGATTGTCTGGCCCAGGGCACCCCAGGAGGTCTCGGCCACGCTGCAGAGGCGGATTGTCGTCAGGCCGACGAGCTCCCAGATGATGTTTTCGATGTCTGTCCGCTGCGAAACCTCGGCCCACAACGCGGAGGCCGGGTTTTCCATCTTGTCGGGCGCGCGCGCAGCGAGTCTCGTGCTGTCGGCGGTGGATGATGGGGATCGAGGGAGGCGGTGATATGGGAATTTGCGACGACGAAGTTTTCTTCCTGCAGCTGGCCGGGTTGGGGAGATTGTATCTGGATGCCTGGAACCCAAGCAAGATAATGCAAGTGATAGCCGCCACGTCATGTTGCGCTTAGCGTGGCGCTCATGATGGTTGCGCCATGGCCCACTTGAGACGGCATGAGCGGGCGCATCGCATGTCCGTGGCTTAATAGACGCTTCGATTATTGGATTTGGGCTTTTTGAGGGCATTTCTGGACTCGTTGTTGGGCGCCTCCAAGCAGCCATGGCGCCTGCAGCATGGGTCGCGGCAAATGCGGCTACCAAGGCCCAGGCCAGAGCCTCGCGAGTCTTGGGCTTTGGCTGACAAGCTCTGCCCGGCCGGGAATTTTCTTTATCTAGCAGGTCGAAGCGGATCTTGCCGAGCCTCCCCGCGGCCATAATTACCTGGTTGGCCCCTTCCCGTTTGACTTTGCTGGAGCCTGGCTTGGTCTCTCCTTCCCGTTCTTTCCCACCAGTCCCCCACCATCGACAAAATGGACACGCCACGACGTGAAAGCCCCTGGGAAATAGACCAACCACGAGTTGCAAGCCCTTGGGAAACGGGCGAGTCGAAGGGCCCGGCGACCGTGACGGCATCCGACGATGGCGAATCCATCTCCTCGAACGCACCCGAGACGGAGCTGCGGCAAACGCTCAAAGAGCGCCATGTCAACATGATCGGCTTCTCCGTGGTGTTGGGGGTAGGGCTGTTTTTGTCAACCGGGAAGTGCATCTTCATCAGCGGCCCGGGCATGACCGTCATTGCCTATCTTCTGATGGGAACGCTCATGTGGTACGTACCTGACGACCCGCCCGTCCTCCATCGCCACCCCTTCCGACCTTCCTTGCCCACGCTAATTTGATGTACACCAGGTCGGCCATGGCGAGCATGGGAGAAATGACGGCGCTCTTCCCGGTAAAAGGCCCCACCTTTGAATTCGCACGACGGTTCATCGATGAGTCCATCGGCTTGTCCGCGGCGTGGATGATGTGGTTCTCGTACGTGTGCGTCGTCGCGGCCGAGCTGTCAGCCATCACCGAGATTTTCAAATTCCGTGTCGACCCTACCTATCTCCGCGACCTCAACTACCCCGAGGAAACCGTCGAGTGGGCGGCAGGCCTGGGCACGAACCCCAGCGTGTGGGTCGGTCTGTTTCTCATCGTCGTCCTTCTCGTCAACCTCCTGCCCGTGCGCCAATACGGTCGACTCGAGTACATTTTTGGTTGCATCAAAATCACCTTCCTCGTGGCTCTGATCATGATCAACGTCGTCTTGAGCGCGCGCCAGAGATTCCACCAGACCAGATTCTGGACGTACGAGACGCCATGGGGATTCGCTACCACCACCTTCACAGCGAGGGCGGGAACGGCAGGCCAGCCGCCGATTGTCTACACGGGGCCGACCGGACAGTTCGCTGCGTTTTGGACCACCATGGTCACGTCCTTCTTCTCGCTCATGGGCTGGGATCTCATCCTCCTGACGGCACCCGAGAACCGGCATCTCCAGCGCGAGGAGACCATCAAGATTTCCACCCGCAAGATCGCCCTGCGCGTCATTGTCTTGTACACGCTGGCTGTGTTTGCCGTCGGACTCAACATTCCCTACACGGACGAAGGGCTTCGCAACCTCACCATCAACGGCGTGTGGGGCGGCCATTCCAGCGCCTTTGTCCTCGTCGCCATCCGGGAGCACGTCGTCGGCCTGCCACATTTTCTCAACGGCTTTTTCATCTTCTCAGCTGCCACGACGGGAATCAACTCGCTCTACGGTGCTTCGCGACTTCTCCACGCCATTGCCAGTCTTCGGGATGCCTGGCCGCAGTGGGCGTGGATGGAGAGCATCCGCTCGAGGCTGGAGAGAACGCGGCTCGGAGTTCCCATGAATGCCGTCTTTGTCAGCTGGCTTTTCGGCTTCATTGCTTTCTCGTCTTCCAATTCACAGTCTGCTGAGGTTGGTATTCCCCTACCTTATTTGCCGTTGCGCAGATGCTGATCGTTGCAGACCCTCGGGAGAATCATTGCCACCGCCGCCACATCGACGCTCATCGTGTATGCGGTGAACTGCTTTGCCTTTTTGAAATTCTTTCAAGAGTACGTCTCATCACACAATTATATTTGCTAGTAGTGCGCCACCGCAGGAGAGTTTGTCCGCTGACAGAAATACCTGCAGAATCAACTCAGCGGCGTGCGGCGAGAGAGATGAAGAACTCAACATCCAGCCGGAAATGCGAAATCGATACAGACGTTCCGCGAAACGCTATCCTTACCGATCCCATCTCCAGTGGATCCGCGCTCTGTACGGACTGGTATTTTGCACTTTGATGATCATTTTCCAGGGGTGGAGAACGCTCATCCCCCCTGCAACAATCAACGACTTTGTCGCTTCGTATATCAGTGTAAGTCACAGTGCCAACTGCGTTAAAGAGCAAGAACTAATATGCTCACGACAGGTCCTTATCTTTCTTGTCTTAGCGGCACTGTACTTCCTCAAAACAAGGGGCCTCAACCCGTCGAGCTGGCACATCAACGCGAGCAAGCTGGCCGGCTTGGAGGCGGTTGGTCCGCTTGTCGTTGCAGATCCTAACAGCCGAGAGCCATGCAAGTTTTGCGGCATGAAGCACCGGCGTGGTGTTCTTGTGTTCCCGAAAGAGAAGGGGGTCAGCGCGCGGAAAGGAAGGGCAGTTCTAGAGTGGATTTGGACTTGGCTGAAGTAGGGGATGTCATTGCCGTTCGAAGACTGGGCGGTTGTCACATACGAAACTGCTAAAGGGTCGCGTTTGGTGGAGGCATTGATATTTAAGACCTTATAATATAATCTTTAATTGTCCGTATCAGATGAATACTCCGGCTGGCCTCACTGTCATACCATATATGGAGGGGTGAATCCCTGCTGCCTTGGGCACATCCTGAAACGGACGTTTGCCTCCTTGGCTTATTTAGGCGTTTCCTAAATTAGCTTTCGGGCTAGTTGTTGTCTCCACGAGCTAGAGGGTCTAAGGGTATAGCCCTAAGATCAGCTTTGATATGCCTTCAATCGACTATGTCACTGTCGTCCAAATCGTTAGCACACCTCCATGAGACAGTAATTGAAAACCTTACAAGTCGTGAGGTCCGGAATTGTCCAGCCACTCCAAAATCCTCCTGCCGCTCTCGTTCTCGCCGAACCGAACGAAATGAAGGCTAATTTGAGTTCTGTTTAATCTCTGTCTCTTCAACTCCTCGACCAGACTCCTCACCGGAGTCTGCACCCCCGCACCATGAGTTGACGAGGAACCAGCCCAGTTCCCATCTGTCAGAATATACAAACTGACTTTTCTTCTCGCGAACACGTTAACACTGATACCTGAAAGTCTGTAAGGCAGACGTGGAATAATGACGTTATTGATCAGGTCCGTCATCCGGTTCTCCATCAATTCTCCGTCGCCTGCAACATTCACTGCAACCCCCACATATCTTCTGCCTCGACTTTCCTTAAGCACCCCGCCGTGAGCCCTTTAACAGCCTTGCAGAAATAAAGTCACTTTACCTACCATTACAACAACCAACAAGAATGGCGTCTGCCCAAGAGACCAAGGACGTTAAGGCCATGGAGGAGCCGGCCTTGGCCACCTACCTCGCGATCAGAAAGGCCAAGAAGGCAGGATTGTCGGCCGTGGCGGCCTTTGCCTTAGCAACCCAAGGTACGGATCTTCCCAAAACCAGCCAGATAAAGCAAGCTAACACCCACAGTCTACACAGATCAGCCCTTCGAGTATGTCGACGCCCCCGGCGAGCCCGCCGGCAACACGTCCTCTGCGGAGGAAAAGAAGGACGAGGAGCCCCCCGTGCCAAAGCCGCGGACACCGAACACCACAGAGAGCCGCTGGTTGTGGGTCGGCGATGGTGACAATTTTGGATATCGCGATGTGGCGGTTGGTGTTGAGTTTTGATAGTTTCAACAACCCAAGTTTACCCACTCGTTCTGATGCTGGTCTTAACCAAGAAAATAGAGCGGAAAGCTTGCTCAGTGTAACGAAAATCCCACCCGCAGTTCATCATTTATTATTATGCCTCCGTGGGCGAGAATGGGTACTGGAGTGGCGGGTACTTCGTTCCCGTCTGGAGCGGACGTTCTGTGCGATCTCCGGGAAGGATCAACCAGCGGTGCATCTGCTCAATAGGCACGCGGTGGAGGATGCGTCGGATTTGGTCGAGGCGTATATCAATCTCTTCAAGGGACGAGAAGAATCCAGACTGCGAGAGGATGCTGAACGACTCGGCGAAGTTGACGGCCGAGTGGTTTAATGACGAGACGGAGATCTGCGATGATCCCAAGTTTGCCGGGCCACCGCCCCCGGAGACGAAGGAGACGGAGGAGATTGCGAAGGCGGTGAAGAATGCTGAGAATGCCGAGGCTGCCTAGGAGAAGGTCAAGGAGACACAAGTGCAAGGGGTGGCTGGGGAGGATACAACCGAGCTTGTCCCATTCTTGGGTACCTACTTACACCGCACAACCTAACCCTTGGAAGTGGATATTACAACCCTCATAACAGCACAATGCATTTCCCGAATGTTGCCCATAGCAATTAGGAGGTGCTTGAAGAAGGGATCCAGACCTGGACGGCCTCAACGCGATGATCAAAGATGGTTCTGACATTGAGATGAGTTTTGTTCCAAACCGTGCAAAGGCTTGAGTCCGGTATCTACATGTCTTCAGTGTATATGGATATATTCTTCCATTATATATAAGCACCTTAATTTAATCTGAGTTACATTATTCGATACGGTACTGCACGGAGCCCCCTCTCCACATACTAGCATAACTCTGGGCCTTCTGAGTGCTCTGAGCCCAAGTCCTCAGAACTTTTCTTCTTTCCGCATTCCTTAGAACTATCTGGAACCTTTGAGCCTCCGGCCAGATCAGGTACACCAGTGGATTCCGAAATAAGTAGGATTCAACGCTCTAGCCCATACAATTTCCCCAAAATTGCCATTCAGGCATCAGCTTAAATGCCTACGAGTGTGTCATAGGAATACAGCGGCAATCTCAGCCATGCCGTTTCCATGGCGCCAGCCCCCCTTGCCCGGGCGAACAAGGCATTTTCACCCTCACAAAAACCTATAGAGAGGGAGAGCTGAAAGGAAGACAGCCTCGAGCAATCTTTTGCCGTTCTCTTTTGATTATCCGTCTCGACTCTTCTCCGTCTCGACTCTTCTCCTCGCCAAGACATCCACCACCCTTGAGCGGTGGGGTCAGGATGATACAAATTCGCCATCTCCGTCTTTGAGCCCTCATCGCTGCCATCGCTGCCAGCGCCGCTGCCCAAGAGCGGACTGGCTTCGATCGCAGACTCTGCCACAGAGGGGACATAGTTAACCCCGAGACGGAGTGGAAAGCGAGGGTGATTGCCACTGTGCTGTCTGGGTTTGAAGAAGTTTGTGCGGTAAAGGCAGACTTGAAGCAGTTTTACCAGTAAATTGTGAATACCTTCTATCCCCCTGGAAACTCCGACCCCGCTCGACAGAGACGACGAAAATGGAGTGAGGCGGCGACTGAGCTGGTGGGCGGCCGCACTAACGGCTTCCTCCGCAGCTTCCTTGCGCTCGTCGTCTACTACTTTGGGATAGTGTCCGCCCTGGTCGAGCAACTTGGCGGCGGAGGGACGTCGGCAGGCGGGAGGATCGCCAGCGCCATCTTCCTCTCGTGGCTAGTGCCACTAGCCCTGCTAAGCAACACCTTTGGCCCGCCGTCATTGCGTAGAACCCCCCTTGAGATCTTGATCCGGTTTCTGGAGCCGGTCCCTGGCGAGACTCTGCAACACGGCAACGACGTCGGCGCTCGAGGTGCACAAGGCGGATGGACTGGTGCGTTGGAAGCCGAGAATATGAGAAACCGGGTTGCGACATTTTTGCTAAGTTCGAGAGAGAGCGACTGGGCTACTGGGTTCCCAATGTCCTGCAGGTCAGGCTCCGAGGGGTCGGGTGGACCGAGCAAGTCAAGAGGCCAATCATGTCATCCCACCCAATCTCGTCCTTCTCTCAGCTGTAGGTTGCGGTCACCCAATCAGCGTAATCGGTCTTGGTCAGTCGCAATTCATTACTTTTTGAATCACATATCCAATTTAAGGATGCGTTCAAAAACTTCGTGATCCGTAACAGCCTCAAGCCCGCAGAATCCCAGAAGCGTGGGTTTAATTGAGGCCGCTGTCACGCCGTACTGTGGCACCTATCTCCCACATAGTTCCCAGCGCGTAAAATATGTGTAAAGCATCCCCCTCTCGCCTGCCAGTCACCATGACTTGCTCTCCAAGAAAACTATGGGACATAGGCCGTACATGCACCGAGGATTCGGTCACGCCCGCGACATCTGGCTCGTGACCGTCCCCCCGCACCGTTCAGCGTCTAGCGAAGGATCGAATGTATTGTACAATCCACCACGTCCGCCTCGATGACGACCTAACCTATCAGGCTCTATAGTACAGCTAGGGCGACGACCCCAGTCCCCGCGAGATTACCATAGTGGTCCCTCTGGCAGTGGCGCCATCACTGGCTCTCGAACGTTGGGAGCTGACGTTTTGGTCTTTCGGAGATTCAGAAGAATTATTGTTCCTCGGAGAAGAACAGGAACAGCTGCTTTTCCCAGACACCAGGCATTCGTACTATCTCCACGTACTATACAATACGTCCTACAACCCTACTACGTGTAGATAAGGCATTAAGCGGGCTAAACCAAACCCACATCATCCGGTCCATACCCCTGCGCTAGGTTAGCCTCGCCCACGGACGGGTACCCAATCGGTGAGAATGTGGCATCAGCCACCCTAGGTGGGAAACCGCTCCCAAGTACGCTGCTCCAGCAGTCTCAATAGCCAAAGAAATATTCTAAAGATATGGAAGTCTGGTTTCATATCAACCGAATATCCCTACCGAACTCTACCCCTCTCGTCGCCTGGCCTTGCATCAGTCCGCCCACGTAGCACTCTCCAATCAGCTGGAACTTCCTGTCCACCGGCACAGCCTTGTTTTCCCTCCTTCTCACCTCTATATCCTTTTCCTCTCCGTCCTCTAGAACCTCACGGATTACGAACGGCACATCAGCGCCGAGCAACACCGCGACAAAGTCGTCCTCCCGCATTGCGCCAGGGCCTAAGCCAACGAGCCCCTTCTTGGTAATGAAGAATTTCCTCTTGTTGCACACTGTCACGGCCGCGTCGCGATAGCGCTTCCAGCGCGTCTTATTCTCGCGTCCGCCCCTCACCCACTCGTCCGGGGATGCCAGACCGGTCAAGAGGGTCGAGAGTTGGTTCTGGGGATCGCGCTCGGAACCCCAAAATAGCCTGTCCCAGTACGCGTCCGAGTCCGCCGACAGGTCGAATCCGTCCACCTCCCCCATGTTCTTGCCCGCGACCCAGGTGCGTATGAAGGCTCTGTAGAGGTTGGATGCCCGACGATCGACCATGGCATACGGTCCGTTTTGGGACTCTACGACTAAATTCGGGAGGACAGGATAGCTCCCCGGGTGTTTGTGAACCAGTCTCTGGAGCCAGGTCTTGGCGATAGGGTTCGTTGCCCACTTGCCCTGGACCTCTGGAGAGTCGGGCCCGACAACGGGGGTGTCGGGTAATGGCAAGTCAAAAGACCAAGGCTCCAGGAGGCCCGTATGGTGGACGACCCTGCTTATAAGAGTCCCGCGGACTGTGAGGGTATCGAGCTGGGCGGAGGGAGAAGGGGTCAGGATCACATCTTTATTGGCGGAAGCAATGTGAGTGCTGTTGTACAGCCCAAGGACCGTTGTATCAATAAAGTAATCCCAGCGGGGCACCCAGCTCGGAGAGAAGAGCTCAGAATTGTCGTCCGGGGGGTGCTGAACGGTGGTCAGGATTTCGAGGCTCTTGGTCCGGTTGATATAACCCAACGCGACGTCTCGGTAGACTTCCGCCACCGACTTGCTGTAATCTGCTTGCCAAAGAGGCGGTGGGAGAGCAACTGGAAGCTGGCGCGACGTCGCTCGCTCCTCTGCGATACTCTGGACCATGAATTGTTCCATGTGGCTTGGGAGGAGGTGGTAGGCGAGTGGAACCGCGGGCTTGTAGGCGCTCCAGTTGGTAGAATATTTTGTTATACCGATCGTGTGTGCTGTGGGATGCGACAAAAGGGCGTACACCTTGTCCTGGGGCTTCGTGGCGCCGAATCTACGGACGTTGTGGATGACATGGATGAAGGTGGCCAATGGCGTCAAGGGCGAGAAAGTCGTATAGGCGTGAAACACTTGCTCGACCTCGGCCGTTAAGCCCAGCCGAAAAAGAAGCGACTGACAGTATCGCTTGAGAAACATGGCAGTCAGTCCGATGGGATGCCATTCCGAAGCCAGACCTCCCCAGAGCACGGCAACGTTAGCCGCCAGACCGACTTCCTGCAGGGTCCAGGTCCGCGAAAACCATGGCAGCTGGAGAAATCTCTCGAGCTTAGCCTTGTCCCCTTGGTCGGGGTCGACGAATATTTTCGGGAGGGTTAACACGCCGCTTGTCCCATCGCGAAGCTGCCAGTGGAGATCGCCGGTATCTTCGTCAAAATTCCCAAACCGACCGCCGGTCTCAACTATCGCCCCAGTACCCTCAATAAGCTCCTTGAACGCCTGGAATACGGAGGGAGCATCATTGTGATGGTCAGGTCCCAGCCATACTGTCGCATTGGTTGCCTTGCCATAGATTTCTGCCATCATGTTGACTTGGTGACTCTTCTCGACGTCGTCTTCCTGGTTGATACAAAGCGCATCCGCCCATAAGAGTGCCGGTGTTTTGCTAAACCGCGTGAGGGCAGCCGCGAGATTTTTGGTGACCTTCATGGCCTTCCCCTCGAGTGAAACCGCGACGCTATCCGAAGCATCACCCCAAACATACGAAAGGGCGATATACTCCGGAGGGCTCAACGCATCGGCAATGACGAAGCTGCAAGTAACCAGGGGGCCTTTGCGGCTCTCTTCCTGGTTGAACTTGATCAGGCGGATTGAGGTACGGCCTGGAAGAGCATCGTATTGATATTTCTCCATCTCGTATGGAGACAGTGGCACTTGGCTGCGGTTTCACAAGACGAACAGAGCCAAAGGAATTGATGGCGGTGGAGACTTTGACTCGCTTGAAATACCCCCGCATACTGCGGCTGAACCCACGTCAAACATCACAAGTGCAATTTTATCACGTGACGCTAGCACACATCAATATGCTGGCTTGTCAGAAAGAAGGCCTCTGTCAGAAGCGCTGCACCCTGGATTCGGTGTAATTTATGGGGGTTGCAACTGTGTAATTGTATTTCTTGTATAGTTCTGGCTTCCAGCCAGAACCTTCTTCTTTATAGACCTTTCTATAAGATTCAGGCTTCGTCACAGTAGTGGCTGAGGCTCACCGGCGCTCTGGCAGTGCCTGTCAGATATGACAGCAATTACCACTTGTCAGAAGTAATACACGTTCTGTGCTTTTTAGTGCAGTGGTAATACGCGATAGTTAAGAGTCTCAGTGCCTCTATAGGCTTGCCGTTTCCAGATCTTGCCACCCGGCGTTAGCGCCCAGACCTCATGAGTTCGAGTTCAGCCAGCGGAAAAGTTAAGTCTATCATGGTCGAATCTGACTCCCAAGCGTCTGCCTCCCCAAATGCTAGAGGGGAGCCTGCCGAGGAGTACCGACAACAAGGGCGTTTCTGCTTAGGCATCATACTCCTCGAAATCGCCTTCTGTCACCCCTGGGAAGAATTACGGAAACTAACTTGTAAAGAGCTCAGCATCACCCCATCGGATGAGGCAAACACCCGAGCTCTGTGTCATTTTGAGGAACAAAATTGGGCCAAAGTTCCCGCGCATTGTCGAGAAATGCACTGGTCCAGTTGGAGGGAATTTGCACGGCAGGAGCGAGGAGCTGGCTGGATATAGATTTCCTCATCGCTGCCGTCGCTGAGCTCCAGGACATCAAGGACGTGCTCGAGAAGCTCAACTTGGCTGCATAGGCTAGGCTACTTGTTGGGCTATTGCTGGAGATTATGGGATCCATCTCCGGTGAATTGCGGGCTGGCTGAACGCCGAGTTAGCATTTTTACGTGGGGGACTACACACAATCGGTCAACGCTTTCTTCAGCAATACTACTGGAGGGCTTGCTCCGACTGAGAATGGACACCACGGCAGTAAGCGTTGCCGACGGCGAATTCCAGTTTGCATCAAGGTGCGGAAATTCTAAGCCTTGGAAGGCATGGGCGTGGCCGAGACTCTTCAACACCGCAGCTGCATTGCAGGCTGCTGTGAAGGAGCAAATGAGATACACGTGTGTCCCTCCTTCAGCTGTAGGTCCTCTTTGCATTTGCATATCGTGGCTTGCGCACTGGCTTCAGCTTGCTGCTGAAGTGGTGACTTGGCCAGTTTTGGATGGCTATGTTTCACAATTGAAACCTGGATGAAGTGTTCGTTATCACCAGCCCAGTTAGAGGATAAGCATGATCTAGGTAGGTATTTCCGGCTCCGAGCCATTGCTGGAGAATACTGGCAGGGATGCTCGGTTTGGCGCTGTAAGAGAAATGAAGAATAATGAAAGGGGTGGCGGACAGTGACTTGGTCTGCAACTGAGAAACGAGTAAAGCGAGGGGACCTCGGTTGGTTGTAACGTCGAAGGTCTGGAGCAGCAGCATACCTAGGTACCTAAGGTACCAATGTATATTTCTGGCCACCGCCCCAGGTACCGCCAACTTGGACACCATCATGCTGCGTTTTGCGGCCGCTGGCAAGATCGCGACAGCGTGACATGGAGTCCTTTTGACGTCATAAATCGCTACATCGGGTGTTCAAATTCTCATCGGTCTGGAATTCACTGACCTTGGGAGGCGTAATCTTTGTGTACACGTAGCAACAACCACCCTTAAACCCCCCCTGACCTCCCCTCCCAAATATCCCTCACCAACCACCAATACCTCCGCTCCGTCTCTCCCCTCGCATCGTACGCAGTGTAGAGCCCGGAGATGGAGGAGGAGCCGCCGTTGGAGAGGAGGTGGATCAGGAGTGTAGGGTTGTCCACTGATAAGGAGGAGGCGTCGGGGAAGATGGACTTGGTTATCGGAATGGCAGGAGCAACGGCAGTGAGGATTTTAAGCGGGGTCCAGCAGAGGAGCAGAGGTGGAGACTTGAGGAGGAGGATGGGTGAGGGTGAGTAGAGGGCTTGGTATTTGGTGAGGTATTTGGCCATGTGCTGATCTTGGGCGCCGGTCCACGCGGCGAAGATGATGAGTTTTAGGAGTGCGCGTGTGATTTCGCTTGGTGCAACTCTTAGAAGCAGTTCTATGTAGTATATAACCCCTGTATAACGATTGGAAGCTTACTCAACTAAGGTACCTAGGCATCGTGGCGGTGTCCCTGAACACCGAATCCGTCACGCCCCGGCTTCTCCTTCCTCGCAAGGGCATGGTACGTCATCCCGAATATCTCATCGTCCTCATCGGGAGAGCTGTCCCGCTCCACGCTGCCGATGCTGGCTTTCCCCCCATGCGCAACACGAAGACCACCACCGGCAGGGACGCCGCTGGGGACGCGTTGGATCTTGTGCCACGTGACCTTGCCCTTCAACGTCTTGGACTGGGAGTTGGTGGTACAAGACCCCCCCTGCGTTGCGTATCCCACCTCAATATCCGGCTGCAGGTACGGGCGGCTGATGCCAAGCGACTCAAACGCGCCGGGGAACCAGCGGCGGGCGAGGGGCCAGAGCGCCGGCACCGAGGCTGTGACAATCGCGAGGTTGATTTCTACCGTGCTTGTTATGTAGCCGATTGAGAACTTTCTGTCCTGGGGCGACATGTAGTAGAGCCGGACGACGTAGTATAGTCTCACACCACTGATTATGGTAACACTGTGGTTGAGATGCCCAAGGCTTTGTGGTTAGCCATGTTTCGTCAATTCAAAGATGGTTTTTGCTGGGGCGCTCACAGGGTTCCGAGGAGGAATACAGTAAGGAGGGCGTTTCGGACACGCCTGTTGAGCTTCAGGTTGAGGAAGATCAGCAACGGGATCAGGACTGTCAGCGCATCCGTCACGATGTTTACCACCGATTGCGAGATGGCGTAGATGTCCCTGCGGATGCACTTGGGTGACACAAGTTTGTCCTTTATCGTTGTAATCCAAAGCGACTCGATCGGCAGGCACTGCACCATCGTTATCGAGAGGAAGGTGAGCACCTGCAGGCAGCTGAATGTGATCAGGGCCCAACAGGCTATCTGGACCCGCCTTTTGGTGCTACCAAGCCGTAGTAGGAACAATAGCGCCGACACTTTGACCAGCGGGAGGGTAGCGCTGTAGAAGGTGCCATTCAGAAACACCCAGAAGGCCCCGAGATTGGCAGGGGCGCTCTTTGGGACCTCCCTGTCATGTATGCCCCAGTAACCCGATCTGAGGACTAGTCACCAGTGTTAGCCCTTGGATAAACAATTATCACATTGATGTGATGACAAAGGTAGCCAATACCTACCAAAGGATGTGGTCACCGCTTGGGGGATGGCGAGTGCCTTGGATCGCTGTTAGGAATGATCGTCTCTCACTCTTGGCGTCCCCTCCGAGTGACTGTAGATAGATATATTCCACTTACCATCGCTAAGAAGATCAACCAGTCGTCTACGCGTATTGTTATTAGTTGAAGCTGGACGGTGAACGACGCGGCCCTCCTTGTGCAAACTAACCTGGCCCGAACCCATTCGCTAGGCGGCGGCTGTATACGCGGAGCCCACATACTGTTGACGAAAGGCCGATGAAGAAAATAATAATAGCAAATCCTAAGATCTGGAGACCATTGTAGGGGTATAGACCGTAAACACTGTCATCAGGGATGACCACAAAGGCGTCGTGTAGGAGCAGAGGCTGTTTTGTCGTCTCGTCGGGCATGGTAATAGCGGGAAGTACCTAAAGGCCTGGTGCTAGAAGTGACAGTTAAGTCGTTCTTGCTGTTGCACGCTTCGCAAATCAAGGGCTGATTGACGCGCTCACGGAGCTTTCATCGCGATCTGCGATTCCACGGAGGAAGGGTGGATCCAGAAATGATGGGTCCAGCCAGCCAGCCCTGTCCTTTTTAGAGTCAATCTCCGCTGGAGACTGCATAAACGACGCCGCTAATCAGCCCAGCCCTCCTCTCATCCCAGAGCTTCGCCGTAGGGGCACAGCGATTTGCCTCCCCGGGGTCTCCATTGCTACCACGACAACCCCCTTGCCTGGCCCCTGTGCCGCATGCCTGTCAGGTCAACCAAAAATCCCCGACCGCGGTCCTTGCCAGCATGTAATGCCAGAGTGCGGCGGGGCAGGCGCCCCCCGGCGGAGCAAGAACCGTTGATTGGAGAAGTGGGACGGGAGACGGGGATAGATTAAGCCTTGGCGGCCGACCTTCCTTCCTGGTGACAATTGGCAGTTTTGAAACGCCGCTGCATAATCAGATAAGCACGGAGAGGGCGGGATCGTGCCTGGAATCAATCAATCCAAATCCGTCCTTTCAAATCGGCAATTGAAATATACTGTTACAAAGAAACAGGTACTAAATGGCGTTAGCGGGCTCGGTTGTTCTTCACTGCGTAGCCTGGAAATCGGCATCTCCGAATCTAGGGCACCGCCTAGACTCGAAAGTTCTTTGAAGCGCTCTGTGATGCCCTGGCGTCAAAGACATAGCCCAAATTGGGAAAGGGGGGTATCGAGATGTGTAGTTTCTATTTACTTTCAATTACGCTTTTATTGTCTATGGCGTCGATATAGTGGTTAGACCAACTTTTCCAACCCCTAGTAGCCTCCTCGGCCCGGGAACTAGCTTAGCACTAGGGATTACTGGGCTAATTGGAACGACTCTAGGCCTAGTATCACAACCACAAACTACATGACGCTTGCCCTCCACCTCAAGCCATGACTATCTCCTCCCTCCACACGGAGCCGCAACGACCATCCCGCGTCTAACATGTGTGGCATCAGCCATTTCCGCGCGCCGATATACCGGTCCAAACGGGAAAAAGATAGCGGAAAATTAGCAAGATATTTGGCTCAATCTCAAATCCTATTGAGAAAAATGCTTAATATCCCTCCTTCTCCCTTACGCCCACATCTTCAAAAACTTCTCATCGAACTGGCTCTGGACCATCCGAAACGCCTCGTACACCTTGACGAGGGACTGGCCGCCCTCACCGCGAGTCCAGCTTGGCGCGCCCACCACACCCTCCGTCCCAACCAAACCCGGCGTCTCGCCATCCCATCTCTCCTCCGGCTCCAACTCCGACTCAGACCCGGACAGCGCCTCGGCCTCCCAGGAATCCGCCACTAGCTTATTCTTTCCCTTCCCCATCGGCTTCCCTCCTCTCTTCTTCTCCTCAACGTCTGCTAGCAGGGTCGTTTCCAACGCCCCCACCTCCTCCACGCGTATCTCTCTCTCCCCTTCGGCACCTCGGTCCTCGTACCCACCACCCTCTCTCTCCTCCTCTCCCTCCTCCTCCTTCTCCTCCTCGTCCCCGACGCCGCCGGGCCGCAGGAACCCCGCCAGGCTCGTGACCACGGTCGCGAGCACAAGCGAGAAGTCCTTCAGCCGGAACCACACGTCGCCCGCTTTGACCCCGTTGTCGCGCGTGATCGACGTCACATCCCCGTGCTTGAAGAAGTCCAGCAGGTACGAGTTGCACGCGGTCCCGTCTAGCGGCACGCCCGGCACCACGCTCGCCTCGAGCGGTACGCCCGCGCGCACCGTGGCGCACAGCTCGTGCACGGTGGAGAAGTCCGCGTCGCCGAATCCCGAGAGGGCGGCGAAGGGGGAGCGGATCGTCACCGGGGGCAGGCACGGCAGCAACCTGTCGAAGGCGGAGGAAGATGAGGAGGGGGAGATTTGGTGGCGCGTCAGAGGGAGCGAGTCGTCCGGCGCGTCGGCGAGGTGCTGCGTCGCGTAGGAGCGCGCGTAGTCGCGGAAGGTGGCGAGGGTTTGGGCGTTGTGGCGCTCGAGGATTTCGTACGCGCGCGGGGAAAGGGCGGGCAACGAGGTGCGAGCGGCCGTGCGGGTGTAGGGGATGCGGGCAAAGAGGTGGCTCAGCACGAGAACGAGGTCTAGCGCCATGTCGCGCCGCTTCGCCGGGTTCAGCGAGGGAGAGAAGCCAGCGCAGACCTCGTGGAAGTAGCCTTCGTGCAGCAGCGCGTGGAAGGCGAAGGCGGCGGACTCGGTGTAGTAGAGGTGGCCGATGAGGCCGGCGAAGTTGAGTGGCGCTCCCGTCGGGGACAGGAGGTGCTGGCGGCGGAGGTAGTCGATGGAGAAGCGGAGGTGGTGGGTGATGGACATCTTCGCGGCGGGGCCGCCGAGGTAGAGCCGCGTCTGCGTGAGCAGGGACCGGACAGCGCCAGCGGCGAAGTCCGAGTTGTCGGTCCCGTGGAGCAGGATGAACAGGCGCAGGATCAGCGTGACCGAGGTGGGGAACTGGCCGCGCAGGTCGGGCAGCTTGGCCGACATGATCTCCATCGCGCGGTGCGGCGGGATGTCGTGGAAGACGATGTTGCCGAGCACGTCGAACCCTCGGCGGCCCGCGCGGCCGGACGCCTGGCGGTAGTTCAAGGCCGTCAGGTAGATCGAATCGCCGGTGAAGACGACGGTCTTGCATGGCATGTTGATACCCATCGCTAGGGTTCCCGTGGCGACGACGACAGTGAGGTAGCCCTTTCGGAATAGCATCTCCACCCTGGGTCCCCGGTTAGTTAGTAAGTGCTCAATAGATACGTCAAACAGGGCGGAAGAAGAGGAGGGAGGCCAGGACGTACACCTGCCGGTACTGGCGATTCATGCCCGCGTGATGCACACCCAAGCCGCGACGTAGCGCACTGATGAAGCGCGGCCGGACCGCGCCGGTTTGTATTGTCCGCAGCCGCTCTTCGAGCTCTTCGCCCGACATCTTGGTAGCGTCCGCAAAGCTGAATCGGGCGAGCGGCGCGCTAGGATCGAATCTCTCCCATTTGCTGATATCGCGACTGGCCGCTTGGCGCTCCAACTCAGCTTTCCCCCCCTGGTCAATGATAACAACTTTCTTCTTCTTTGCGGTCTGGGCTTTTTTCCACTCTTCAAACTCGGCCATCTTGGCGATCCACGTCGGGTCTGTCTCGCGGTACTTCCTCTCGGCTAGCCTCAGGGTGCTGAAGATATGACTGACGATGGTTTCGCATTTCATGCGATCGTAGTTGAACAGTATAGCCGGCAGAGCGCCACTTGTGCGCAGATCGGTCACGAGGGAAAAAACGGAGCGGCTCGATACCATGGGCCCCTTCTCGGGCGCATCGACTGGGGGCTCGCGGTCGCCCGAGGCAACTACTGCATCATAATACGAGCTGGCAAACCGCGAGTACCACCGGCCGCGCAGTTCCTCCCGCAGGGCATCGAACGGGGATTTGGGGTCGTGCATCCACTTTGCGAGCTGGTCCTTGAGCGCCGTCTCCCATCGAACGACGTCGGACTTTTGGGGCAGCGCCGGCAGCGCCTTGTCGGGGTGCAGGGACGGCGGGATGGTGTACTCGGCGTTCTGGAGTCTTTTCATGCATTTCCACAGACTCAAGCAGTCTCTCGGCTCCAATTGGGCGTCGTTCAGTGTGTCTCGGTCCCTGTCACAACAGTCAGCACCGACAATAGTAGCCACGGTGGCATTCGATACCGAGATGAGAAAAAAAAACGTACTTGTTGACAACGCACCCAATGGGATGGACAAACAGGAACGGCGTCGCATCGCCTTCCCCGAGTTCCGAGTCTAGGCCCGGGAAGGGCAGTCGCTCGACCGGCGCGAGGCCGGCGAACTCGGAGACGGACGGCGGCGGGTCGTGGATGAACTTGCGGAGGTCCGAGTACCGCGACGAGTGTACGATCATCTCGAGCTCGAACCCCTTCGCCTTCTGGGACCGCTCGAGCCAGGACTTGAAGTCGTCCGGGTTCCCGATGGTGGCAGAAAGCGCGATGATCGGGCACGGCGCGAGCAGCAGGAGCTGCTCCCAGATGACGCCCTCGTCCGACTGGCCGATGCAGTGCACCTCGTCGAAGATGATGCGCTTGATCCGGCGCGAAAAGTCCTGCGGCCCCCTCGCGTTGCTGGGCGCCAAGAGCAGGATCTGCAGCATCGCAGGCACCGTCACGAGGATCTGGCACCCCTTGCAGCTGTTGACGCGGTAGTCCCTCGTGTGGATGGCCCAGACAGACCGGCCTTCGCGGGCGCCGTACCGCTTGGAGAAGCGCGCCTGGATCTCGGCGGCTATCTGGTTGACCAGCGCCTTGGTCGGCGCCACGTAGACCAGAATGTCGTCGTTGTTGGCCTGCAGCACTTTCTTCATAGCGTAGAACGAGATGAACGTCTTTCCCGCCGAGGTCGGCGCCACCGTGAGAACGCTCTTGTTAGCGTCAATGGCGTCGAGGACTTTGCGTTGCCAGGCATCCGGGTGGAACGATGTGACGCGAGAGTCGGGCATCGAGCCGAAACTTCGCTCCAGGTACGCCCCGCAATGCTCCAGCAGAAACTCGCGGGGGGTGGCGCCCGCAGGGAGTAACTTCGTCCCCTTTACTGCTAAGGGCTTGAAGGCTAGCGGTCTCGCCGGCGCAGAGGGTGACATGGAAGCGGCGGTGCGCCCAAGCGTAATCCGTAGAGCATCCTCCATTGCTGCAAGCTGCGAGCTAATATCCTCAGTCAGAGGTAGTTTGCTGACCGAGCTCGCTTTTGACCAGAACATGGCGAGGAGGCCGGGAACTAGGCAAGCAAACACATACATTAGATCAAAGTCCTTTCGACTCTTTTTCTTACCGTAGAAATAAGAGCGCCAACGGGATGCTTACCGGCCGATTCCGGTGTTGTCGGACTGCGCTGGATCTGTAGCAATACGTTGCTGATGTACAAGAGCACCTCAGCGCCGACAATCTGCTCGTGAGTGGATGACAGAGTTGACAAGTACTTCTCGGCTTTGAGATAGCGCTTGAGCATAGAGGGCTGCCTTTCGAACTCCAAGCACCGCTCTCTCCAAGTGGCAGCAACGGACCGAGATAACACGGTGAGTTTCTCCAGTCTCCGGGCCTCTCCCTGCTCGAGTGCCTTTTGTTTACCACCATTGGGAGCCTGCTTCGCCTTAGGCCTCTTCTCCTCCTCTTTTATGGCGTGAGGTCCCTTTACGGCCTTTTTCCCCTTTGTGGTCGCATCACAGACGATGATCGTCTCCGGGTCGATATTCTTTCCCGAAGCGCCCGTCAGGCTAGCCGAGTAGGCGATCGTGTCAGACATGAACTTTTGATGCCTCTTTTTGGCGAAAAACCCCAGCGGCTTCGCAACGTGCTTGTGATCAACGGGCGTGCGAGCGTTGTGCCAATGTGTCAGCTCTTGAAATATCTGTTGGGAGCTGGGCGACTCGGGCATGACTCCATTTAACTTGAGTCGGACATCTGCCAGGTACCGATCTAGAATGGGGTGGTTGAAGGGAAGTACGGACGGCACCACCTCCGGCGGCCGGTCTGGGCCAGGCGATTCGATCCGGCTGGTTATTCGCTCCGGCGTACCGCATAGCATGCCTGACAATGAGTCGGAGATGTCAACCCCGCTCAACGCGCCAAGTAGCTTCACCATTTCGGTGACTTCCTGAAAAATCTGTTGCGGTAGCGGGATATCAGACAGCCTGGCAGAGACGTTGATGTAGAGACGCCCATCGAAAAGGTCAAAGGCGTCCCATTTCAAGCCCGCAACCCCCCCCTCGAACCAGCCACTAATTCCGTCACGGGCGGCTTCGAAGAATTTGACGAGGAAAGGGGTGCTGAGAAAGGTTTCGATACTAGGTTCCTGCTGTGGGAAGCTTCGTTGCGAAAGACTACAATGGCGCAGTACAACCAAATGGAGAATAACCGTGGCGGCCTCACGGTGTCGCAACCTGCCATTCTCACGGGTTCCTTGCGGCTCTGAAGAAAGCGCAAGGGAGAGCGCGCAGATCGAAATAAACTCTCTGGCAGTCAGCTTTGCGGCGATGCCTATTCCGGCAAGCCTCTTCATAGTCTCCGCCATGAGTATTGAAGCCTCAGACAGGGGTGGGAGCTGTTTCTCTCGCACTAGCAGAGGTGTAATGTTGCCCCAGGGAGTCGACATGTATAGGTACGCCTTCGATGGCTGTTAGCGGGTGCCCTCAACTGTTCCCGGACTCTATTAAAGCTTCTGGGCCCACAAACCTTTGCGCTTTGGAACTCGACACCTTCGATGAATGCCACGCAGTATCCAGCTGAGGCCATAATATACACCATTTCTAGGGGCGACCTGATATCGGAGGCACCTCCGGATCCGCCGTGGGCGCTGGATCCAAGAAAGAAGTGGAGAGGATGGCCGTCGAGGTATTTGCGGACGGAGTCGCTCTGCAGGTTCGGGAACAGGAAGCTGAATCTTGCGGCCTGATCCTCCTCGACTTTGACCGGGCAGGAGAAGTGCTGGATGAGCACGGCACGGGTAAGGCGGTATTTGCTGGCGCGCGAGCCGTCCGCTCGCACTTCAACGGGCATGCAGATATCGGCCTCCTTCTCGAACCACAAAATATGGAAGATGCATCCGCGATCCTTGAGCTTGGCAAGGAAAACCTCGACGGCATGAACGGCATGCAAGAGTTGGAAGCCATCTGATTAGGATATAGCAGTCAGCAGGGGGATCGATGGGCGGGAGCGTAGAAATGGGGCTTGGAGTTCAAGGACTCGCAATCAAAATCAACACGGGCATTCTCGAGACAATGGGTGAGCAATGCCTCGCCGTGGATGACGAACAGGCCTCTGCCAGCAAAGTCACCGACGATATCGACCTTGATAGGGTTGACCGTAGGACGCCGCTGTCGGAACTCGGACATTTCAGATGTCAAAGTGGTTCCTGATTTTCGAAAACAACAAAATAAATGGCCAGAGTGTGGCGAACGTTCGGACCAAGATCGAGACGTCGGGCGAGTGATGCCCAAGGAAAGGGAAACAGAGGGGTTGGAAGGTGCGGGCATCTAGCCGCTAATATGCAGTGGGCCTCACTGCGTCAAGACCCGCTCTTGCTTGCTCCCCACGCCACGCCGCCGCAGCCCAGGGTTTAGAATTATGCAGGCGCCTGAGCCCCAGCCACAGACCGCTTTGGGTAACGACCTACAGTTCGGCTGTTAGGTAGATTTGGTGGGCCTAAATGCACCGCAAATGTACACAATGGGATAGGATTAAGACGAGCCGTAAAGCGGTAATTAGAGTACGTAGTGTAGTTACTGGAGGCTTGCGGGTCCTTTCACCTTTGGCCTAATGAACATATGTCGAATACTGATCAATCGAGATAGCGCTCCCAACCGCCTCTTGTCAGAAGCACTGCACTCTGGATTTGGTAGAATTGAAAGGGGTTGCAACCGCGTGATTCTCTTCCTTCTGTGGCTCTCTGGCTTTGCCAGAGAGCCTACTATTATAGTTGTGGATAGTGGCAAATGGTGTGGCAATTGTGGCCCACACCAACTAAACTAACTGCGTCAGTTCAGCTCCCTTGAGCTCCTTTCAGCTCGGATCCCCACACCAGAGCTCAGCGGAGCTGAGCTCCGTTCAGCTCGGCTATCTACACCTTCGTGGTGTTCTGGTTCCTGGCCAGAACCTCCTTCTTTCTGACACCTCTCCTCTCCCGTATCTAGTTCTAGTTAAGCAAGCAACTTCCTTCTATTCCAGTCATTCCACAAGGCACTGCCTTTCAGATCCTCTTGTTCTACAGTGTTAAGATTCACTGTAGCAACCTTTCTCACAGTGGCACCGCCCTGTAATACAGGCCTTTGTTTGCTTCCTACTGTCAGAAAGACAGGGGTTCTGGCTGGCCCAGAAAGAAGAGTCTAGAAAGCACTAGAACCACAGATTTGTAACCATTGCCACAGATGCGCAATTGTAGCCGCGTGGCTTTGCCACACGGCTTGCCACTATTCACAGCTATAAGGAAGGTTCTCTAACTAAGCCAGAGAGCAGAAGAATATACAATCACACAGTTGCAACCCCTTCAATTCCACAGAATCCAGAGTGCAGTGCTTCCAACACCTACAGCACCTACAGCACTATAGCCGGCTTGGGCCAGTACAGCACTTGTTGGAAGCACTGCATTCTGGATTCCGTGGGATTGAAAGGGTTGCAACTGCGTGATTGTATTCCTTGTGTTCTGGCTCTGGCTGAAAGCCAGAGGCTTCTTTATAGACTATTCTGCAGGATTCAGACTTCGTCACTCCGGTGGCTGAGGCTCATTGGCGTACTGGCAGTGCCAGGCATCCAGTCAGCTCCGCTTACTAGATGCCCAGGGCCTCTGAACCCCCTTCTTTCTGATACTAACTAGGTTTTATTCTATACTAAGTACTTATCTGTTTTTCTACGTTAATTTCATTTGTGTCCGTCCGATCGGAGGACCAGTAGTCTAGGAGTCGGCCTTCCATGCTGACTGTGACATTCTGTGGATGTGGTTCTCTTTGTGGTTTGTTCCCTATTACGTCACTGCACCAGTTAAATACCCTAGTAAAACTCAGGACCTAAAAGCCACCCAACTTAAGGTTAAGCCTTTTACAGGAGGAGGAGTGTTATATATCTTAGGTTAAGGTTAAAAGACCTAAACCCCCTTTACAATCCTAAGTACCTTAACATTAAGCTATATACTTTACTAAGATAAAATTTAGGCTATCTAAGCCACCACTACAGTTTAATTAGCCTAAGTGTTACTATAGATCATATAGGTAAGCGCTTATTAGTTAGAAAGAGTGGGCTATGGAACTTAAGGAATCTATAAGCTAGAATGATAAGAAGTGAGGAACCAAGCCCCTAGGAATCTGGAAGGCTTAAGGACTTTTATAACCATAGAAGATTATACCGTCATTTGAACCAGTTCGTGCCCACAGGGCCACAACAACGTTCCAAGCCGTGACCTCCCTGCTATCTTTCCTCATAAGCTCTGGCAGTGTGGTTACCCCTTGTAACAGTTCTTGCTTTAACCGAGTACACAATTCGGCGGCTTGCTTCCTTTTCAGTCTTTTCGATTGCATATCCTTTCGCCCATCGAGCCGGCGCTGCTTCTCAAGATTCCGCCGAGTGCGGTGGCGAGTGCCGATTTCAAATGGAGGATTTCGTTTCCTACTACTGGACCAAGAGCGCTCCGACCAGCACGATACGACAAGCCTCGACTCTCGGCCGGAGGGTAAATGTCAACTCAACGGGCACTTGAGTGCAGACGATAGTATACACCCGTACCGGAAAGCCAACGACTACAGCACTGTAAGTACCTCCCTAACCGTGAGAGAACATGCCACTAACACCCACGCAGTACCTACCCCCAGAACTTCATCGTCTGTGCCGACAAGTACACTTGGTCAGGCACAGTTGCGAACGGTGTCGGATGCCTCACCCCGTCGGCACCCGTGACGACCCCTATCCGATCGAATCCTCAAGACCCTGGACCGACAGCCGGCATCGCAGGCAATCCTCTCGGCGTCGGAATGCAGCTGGCAACCAAACGTTCCTCCGACCTGAACTTAGCACGCCGGTGCTTTAAAACCGACGAAGTCTTTCAACAGTGCGACGGGATCGGACAGATGCAAAGACCCACCTCAGAGACGGCTCAGGGTGTGTCGCCTCCGTTCACACGATCGGGGTTGGGCACTTCCAGCAGCTCCAGCAGCTCGAGGCCAGCGGGAATTCTCGCCATTCCCACGGGGGTGCCAGCGGAAGAGTCAGCTAAGGCTGAGCCTACCAAAGCTAAAGCCACGGCCCCAGCTGTAACCACGGCTACGGTTGTGACCACCCGGGACACCGTTGAGGTATTGAGTCCTGCTCAAGAAACAGAGTCAGGTGTCCAGAGTATGTTCTCACTCGTTACCCCTTTTGCCCCTTGAGACACTGATCATCGAACCCTTAGTCCCTGTGATCTCACCCAACCCCACAATCGAGACCACAGCGCTCCCCACGCCCAAGTCACAGCCGCTAGGGACAGCCGCCGCCCCTCCAGATGTGCCTGCCCAGCTCGAGACCACAGTAATCTTGACGGCCCCCTCCATCACAACAGTCAAGACACGGACTCTCCCAATTGTCGGGACAGAGACAGGTATCCTTTCCCGCTTCGCGTTTGCGAGCCCTGAAACAGCGCTAACGATCACGACAGGAGTTGCGCGTGTACAAGTCGAGACTACAGTACTGTTGACGGCGGTGTCTATCACAGCCGTCAAGACACAGGCACTTCCGGCTCTTAAGACAGAGTCAGGTGAGACTGAACTTCTCTTTCCATCCTTTCATGAGAAGAGATCGGGCTAACTCAACGGTGATAAGGTGCGAGCACGTCATCCCAAGCTACCACGAGTATCGCTCAGAGCACTGGGTCGGGTCTGCATCTGAAAGCATCCATGCTGCTGCTTGGTGGATGGTGGGTGGTTTTGACTGCATTGTATCGTGTGCAGTGAATCTTTTGACGGTTGGCATCAGGATTGAGGCTGGTACCAACCCTGACACTACTTTATGTTTTGCAATGAAATAGACTTCGTTTTATCTGTCACCCATTCCTGCAGTCTTTCAAGACGTGGCTATGGCCTGAGATAAAACCTTCTTTTCCCAACATACACATATTTTTTTTTGTTGCTACGAGTACCCACGATGATTCTGCCGCGCTTGAATTTCCTTCCGCAAGATTCCTGCAAGTGAAGGATGCCCGTAGTCAGAAGCCAAACCATCAAGTGTCTGACCATGTTCATCTGTTTCTGAGCGAGTGCGAAATCATCAGCCTCGACAGCGAACTTCAAAGGCGTGAGTCCAGCCGAGTTCTTGTCATTTGCGCTAGCCCCTTTCTTAAGCATCATCCTGGTAATAGCAACATTATGGCTCTCTAGAGCGTACCAGAGCGGTGTTATCCCAGTTAGGGTTATCCCATTTAGGGTGTCCTTTGTGGCAGAAACGCCAGATCCAAGGATCAGCTCCACAATCCGGGGCTTTCCGCCCTAGACGGCATACGACAAGAGCAGCTCCTCTTTTTGAATGACAGAGCAGAGCCTCTTAGTATCCCCTTTAAGGCCAAAACAATTCTCAAAGATGAGCAGGAAGATCGAGATATCTCCTTCCTTGGCGGCATACGATAAGGCTGACCGACCTGAAAGGCAGCGCGAGTGGACATTGGCACCATGCTCGATAAGCAAGCGCAGAGCTTTCTCGGCCCCAGCTGATGCTGCATATGATAAAGGTGTGCGGTGAAAGAAATCCGAAGAATTGACATCGGCACCCTCCTCGATGAGCATGCGGATGATTGATTCGCTGCTTTTTGATGATGACGCAAGCGAAAGAGGTGTCCGTCCTACATGGTCTTTTCCATCGAATTTGGCGCCTTGTTTAATGATCATCCAAGCAGCCTCTTCGCTCCCGACATATACCACATATGACAGAATTGGTGGTTCGGCGGATAGGTCGATACGACTCGGACTACCAGCGGCCATTAGGCGAGCCCCCTTTTCTGCAAGGAGCTTTACAATGCTCCAGCAACCGCTCCGAGCAGCTTGCGTGAGCGGGACGGGTATGTTGCTGCCTTGCTCATGCTCCAACAAAAGCTTGACGGTTTCTTCATCCATGTTTAAAACCGCTTCATGAAGTGGCGTGATCCCACAGGACCGCTCGGGTGCGTTGGGGTTGGCTCCATTTTCGAGGAGTACCTGAACCATGTCTCTCCGCCGCTTGCTGACAGCCTTAAAAAGTGACCTGGGATCCAGGATTTGTGTGTTCTTCGCTCCATATCTCAACAGCATCTTGACAGCGGCCACGTGGCCATCCTCCAGAGCAACATGAAGGGGCTCCCGGCTGGTATTGGGATTAGCTCCCCTGCGTAACAGAAGGTCGAGTATTTTTGTATTTCCAACACTGGCGGCAAAATCCACTGGTGTCCTCCAAGTCGCACGATGACTGGACGGCTCCGTGTCGGCTCCATGGTCCAGTAGCTTCTTCACCATCAACTCATGGCTGATGATAGTGGCCCCCAGAATTGGCCAAGCCATTTCATCCATCCGGCCATCTCCTGGCTCAAGACTGCCCTCCGTGCTCGCTTTGTGGTCCAACAGTAACGTCAACGTTTCCAGGTCAGCTCTCTCGACCGCTTTGCAAATCGGTAGCTGTCCGTCGCGATCTGGTGCGTCAGGATCTGCCCCTCTATCTAGGAGTGCCGCAGCGACGGCGAGCCGTTTTAACAAAATTGCGCCATGGAGCGGCGTTGAACCGGATTTGTTTCACGACCCTAAAATCGACAAACACCCCTGCTCATAGCCGTGTGACTCTTTGTCACGTTTGATCAGTCCAACTCAGCCCCGGCTCAGCTTCAGCTAATATTTTCCCATTGGATAGCACAGCTTTCGAGAAGGTGCAGTTTTAGCCGAAGGGCCTAAAAATGGTCTCGTGTAAGGGCCCATAATTGGGACCATTTGCATCCGCAATAGCCGCCACCCAGAACTTCATGGACAATTCGTCTAGGCCTTCCGCTTGGTATTGCTTATATCTATTACTAGCCGTTGATACTGAGGATATTTAGGAGATGCCTTTGCTACTGGGCGTCGTTAGGAGATAAAGAGTATTGCTTACATCTTATGTTTTATCCCTCAAGTGCTAGCTATACCTGCCCAACGATATAATATGCCAACCTTGAATAATAAGAACAATATATTAATCTTGCCATTTTTAACAGTTAATACCTCTAACCGGCTCCAAGCCCGGACAGAAACCACAATCGAGATCGTGCGATAGGTAGCTATAACTAAACTAAATATACAGCCTTCCATCCGTCTTCTTGTTTATCCTCGTCCTCAACCCCATGCACGAAACAGCCTCCCAGAAGCTTAAGCCTAATCTTGCTCTCCGCTTCTTTAGGATGATGTCTCAGAACAAACGGAACTGTTGCCCCTCTGAGATGCATTACCACATCACGCTCCTGCGTCCTCGGTGGACAAAGCGCCAGTCGGCCCGACGCTAGTACGCAGAATCTCTTCTTGCCAGCTGAGTCACCGATGGCAAAAAACAAGCGCCACATCTTGTCGTTGATTTCTCGCATATCGGTATCGCTGACGATGGTAACACCAGCATCCCTCAGCAGCTGCCGCATCTCGTCTGCCGTATGTTGCCACGTTGATCGCATTGACTGCTTGGCCGCCTGAAAGAACCCAAATGCCGTTTTTATGGAGCCAAGCTGAGCAATAGACACGTGGGCCGCGCCGACGAGCGTGTTGAAGATAGCCTCGTCAAGTTCGTTCTCGTCAGAGTATATGCTCTGGATAGCAGGACATGATGCAGCGAGGGCGGTGATCTCGTCAAGGTGTGCGATATACAAGGCATTGAGATCCTTCCACTTGGGCGGCACCGGGTCGAAGCAAATGGATGGTGCAGCGAGGAGAACGGTGTCGAGCTCTTTGGCATCCACTTCCAGTTGGAGTGCATCGGTAACGCGTGAGACGCGTGAGACGCGTTGTGCGTCGTTGGAGCTCCGCAAGTACCATGGTTGTTGGTAAGGCAAAGTGACGCGCGCCCCCTGCAGTTGACAAGTCCAGTCCGGAACCCAAGACGGAAGGTCCTTGAGGCGTGTCGTCTCGTACCCGATCCCTGCATATTGAAGGATATCGAGGGAGGCTGGGTCCTGGTCCAGCAGGTACCGGCCTGTCTGCACGTATAGTTTCTGGGGGGTTTCATTGTAATCGGGCGCAGGCATCCCCGAGTGGCTAGCGTCGCTGATCATACCGAACAGTCCGAAAATCTTGTCCCGTGCATCGGTACTCGCGAACCAACGAAGCTCCAGTTCGCCTGCTAGTGCCTGACGGAGACCTGGCTTACCTCCCCCGCGGCACATGGATCGAAGACGGCTGATGCACAAGATGTTGACAATATGCCTTCCCACTTGATCTGGACGTGGGGAAGAGGCGGTGACACGGCCTAGAAGGGACGCGTTGATTACCGGCATGACCGCCCGGGCTAGGGTGTCCCAGTCGAGGATGGCGTGACCGTAGATAACATGGACTTTTTGAGCCAGCGCGATCTCTTGCACCACCCAGATGCGACTGAAGTAGCTCTTAGAGAATAACGACACAAGGGTGGATATGTTGGGGTTTACGTCGAGCATGGCCCCTAGAATCTCAGATGGAAGATGGACTGTGTTCCATATTGCGAGGACCATTAACTCCCGTCGAGCCGTAGCTGAATCTTCCGCGTCCAGCGCATGAGCAAGCCAGATGAGAGTTCGGGTTGCAAGGCGGTAGATGTCGCCCATCAGCATGACCTGCGTGTTCCGCTCTGGAATGCTCTCCTGGTTGATACAGATGGCGTCGATCCAGAGATAGGCCTCGGACCAGAAAGACCGTCGATACCAGAGGAATTTGAACACCGACGGCGTCACTGGAAGCCGACAGCCGTCGACAATGATGTTTTCCGTCGGCTTCTCACCTCCCCATGTGTATGAAATGGCGTCGAAAGGGGGGGGGTTGTCGACAGATGCCTTCACGAATTCGCATCGAAGCTCCGAGCGTAGCGTCCTCCTCCTCAGTCTCAAAACCCGGATTTCACGCCTTGACTCATCAAGACTGTCGTAGGCAAGTCGTGGCAGCGAGGCAGAGGGCTTCTTGGACCTTCTTGCTTCCCACGCCTCGATCCGGCGTGCTCCCATCCTTAGGGCTTTGTGGTCGATGATCCCGTTGTAGACGTCCGCCAAAAAGCGTAAGACGTGATACACGGCCGTGGCTAAGTGTCCTAGGAGCGGCCATCTCTGACGATATCGCATACTCATCCCAAGTACGACTGTACTAATGGCCACGATCCCTGCAAACATGGTGGACAAGGCTGCGATATGGTTCGGCGCCGCTGATATTATCACCGGCGCCGAAAAGGCGGTCATCGTCACCATCCCCTGCAGAAAGCCTCCCAGGTTTTCCTCGTCTGAGTTTTCGAATTGCAAGTAGTGCAGAGCAGGCGGCGCCAGCTCGGATTTCAACAGCCGAAACACGTGGTAGCACAGCATCAGCCGCCGAGGAGGGGATAATACACATATCGCCACCAATGTCGCGAACGAGAATACGGCCCGAGAAAAATATGTGCGGAAACCTGCATTGGTGCTCCCATTGTTGGCTAAGGGGAGAATTCCGATATGTGCGGTGAGAAGATAAGCCTTTGTTTTCGGTGAGAGCCAGTCGAGACTCGTGGCTAAGGCCCAAAAGAAAAGGCCCGATAAGATCCTACTGAGCGTGTTCTGCTCCGGCGCGGTGGGCATGGATGGAGCCTGCGATGTCGGGTCCTCCATTTTCTCGACATTCATTCCTTTGGTTTGTCGGGTATGAAGGTGGGTTGCAGCATGGAACTCGCCGTTGCCGTCCTCAGCTCAGTGTTTGCGGCTGAAACTGAAACTGCCAAGAAATATTAACGTACATGATAAGCGAGTGCCCCAGACAAGCGAATGCCCCACACCCCACTACTTTACCACAACTATCCTCAATTACACAACCACAACACTAGGAAATAACAATAACTGAATCAGAAACAGATG
>Ga0247780_1000418_pt1 | contig 41094 bp, 40 predicted proteins | sample UWRJL079202R5_FD_179927 | JGI IMG/M metagenome (GOLD analysis project Ga0247780, IMG submission 179927) | Plant litter microbial communities from Arlington Agricultural Research Station in Wisconsin, United States - UWRJ-L079-202R-5 | ecosystem: Environmental > Terrestrial > Plant litter >...
CGGCTTTTTTTTGGCCGGCTGCCTCCTCGGGGAGTATATGGCTTGGGGAGGTCGCCTATCTATCTAGTGAAGCGGCTTTGTTCGCCTAGATACCTAGTTAGGTTTTGTTTTGTCAAATACTGAGGGGCATTTCGTGTCCGCTTTTTTTCTGCCCTACAACTTGTGTTGACGAAGGCATGTCGACGCTCACCGAGAAGTAAGTACCTTTTAATGGGCCCGGTCGCGTGTATCCAAAAATGCCGATTGGGAGCCTTGGTGGTATTTATGGCCACCACAATTTCTTAACCCGCCCGTGTTGCTTGGTGCCGAAGCTTCAATTAGGCGGGAGTGGTTGAACCTACGTTTGTGGTTTGGAGTTGTTTCGGTTGGTGGAAATGTGAGAGATTGGCTAAAGGAGGATCTTGCTCTGCTGTCGTGAGATCTCAGTAGAGAGAATGTAAGAGGTGAGATTGTATATATGCAGAGTTGGTAGGTACTTTGAAAGTTGGAAGTCGATGTTACTCCAAGTCCCATTGTTTACCCAGGTATCAGTCCTGGCTGCAGTTCTCTGATTGTTTGTGTCACATTGACGGTTCGATCGTGCACGTACTTAGTCATGGGAGTTTGAAACAGAGTCTTGCCCATGTTGTGCGTTGCCGCTTATTTCTAGTTGGGTTTCACAGAGGGTTGGGAGTTGACTGTCACTGGTTCAAGGGGCTGATGGGCATCCGGGTATGGTACCCGAGCGGTCCTCATTTGATTACAAGACTTCTTGCAACCATCAAGTTTTCGTCTTCGGCAGAGAAATATGTCAAAACTGGTAGCTACAATCCAACAAACACAGAAATGGGTATCTTGATCGCTATAAATAGGTTTTGGTACCGAACTCATGGTGTAAGTGTCAGCCCCGACATCCATTGGAAATCAGTCATCCTCCCCGTCCGCCCAGACGACAATATTCGCAGGCGGATCGATCATCTCCTTGAAGAATTTCCTGACGTCAGACTCGTTGTATCGCAGACTGAAGTGCGTGAGGACAAAGGTCGTCCGTGGCCACTTCCGTACTACCCTCTCCAAATCAGACCAGATGGTGTGCTTCGTCTTTGCGGCCTGGGCACGATGTGACTCGTATAGAAAGCTGCACTCGGTTATTACAACCGGAATTCCATCCTGGAGCCATTCTGGATCGGCTGCAAGTGTGGCAGCTGTTGTGTCACCGAGAAAGGCAAATATGGGTGTCGTAATTGCCGCTGTGATTTCAACACCTTCCTGCTGGCGCAGGCGCCGCAGCTCAGTGCCTGGGAGAGAAGCGTACTCTGGCTTGAGTTTCTGCGTAGTCTGCTGAAAGACATAGCCGAGACAGGGAACTGTGTGGTCACAAGCGAATGCCTGGGCCGTGATATTGTGGGTGCGTCGTAGAGAGACTACATTGCCAGCAGCGACGGGGTGTATCAAGTGCGTATTGAGAAAACCACCGGCAGAGGCGGCAGGGTGACCTTCAAGCAAGCTGTCGTCCGTGTCTGAGCCTTCGGCAGCGTCAAGGTGGTCCTGAGTTATGAGACCGCCGAGATTGAGCATTGTGCGGGCGTGACAAAAGGCCTCAAAGACAGATGCCATCTCGGCCGGGCAGAACACATCGGGGGGGTCGTCCCGTTTGCCAAAGGCGGGAGCAAGAAGCGTGTGATCGCTATGGCCGTGGGTAAGGAAGATATGCTTGGGCCGGATTTTGTTGATACACAGGCCTGCGTCGAGGAGCAGGTTGAGCTGCGGGATCATAAACGAGGTGTGCCATGCGGCGCGAGAGCGACCGGTCAGGACATTGTTATGATACGGTTTAGGAAAACGCCACTCCAAGATCTCGGAGCGTGTGGATTGCGGGAGCGGATCAGCGAAGGTGACTGTGGGTGCCATGCTGAGGGCGAGAGGTGGCAATTGAACCCAGTGGCGAGTGGAGTGTGTGAGAGATGGCAGGTTATAATCCCATGTTCGAGTTTACTTCGCAGTTTAATAGTTGATGAGGCTCTTTGCGGCTGCAGGGGTTGAGGTCAGGTTGGGCTGTGTATTGTGAAGCTGGTTAGCTCCGTCACCGGATGTGACTCAGACCGTCATTGCTGAGAATTGATGAGCCACGCCAGAAACATAGGCCGCGTGCAAAGATGGATTCCTTGGTTGTTGCTCAGCCGGTGGAAGCCCAGGACGGTAGAAACTCATCTGCTGCTCAAGTTTGGTGGTGGTTCAGATCTAAAGTTCAAGATCGAGTTGGGGAAAAATGTGGTTTGGTGGGGGTGGGACGCCCCAGGGGAGGGCGCTGCACATACGGCATCCGACAGCCATGCAAATATGGTGTTACAATATACCAAAATACCTTTGATACAATCACGTAGATAACAGATGAGGAACTCGTCTCCGTGTCTCCGTAGTTGATAGAGTTCCAATTCAATTTGCCGCTGCGAGCGATTGAGGAAGTTGCGTCCAAGCGTGTGCAGCCACAAACTTTAACTCCTGAACCCCCACGCAGATCTCACCTTCCGCCCACGTTACACAATCCCCGGGCCATCCACAGGTCCATACTCAAACCCTCATCACCACTTCGGCCTGGAATAATAAGAATAGATTCGGGAACAACTTTCAACAACATCAGTACAATCTGGCCTCGTGGCGCAACGGCTAGCGCATTTGCCTCCAGAGCGAAAGGTTATCGTTCAAATCGGGTCGGGGTCAAGATCAGGGTTAGGGCTAGCCCCTTATTTTTGTTGTTGATGACAAGTATCTTGTGTGGTCTTCTTTTTGCCCACGCTGCCTCCATCCTATCTGCTTTCCAAAACGCGACGATTTCAGATGGTATCTGCCATAGACATTGACATGCTACTGTATTCACCTACAGAATACAATGTTCGGGTATCATCAAGGTAATCCGTATCTACACCAAAACCAAACTTACAGAGAATGAATGCATTCTAGCGTCGCAAACCCTCCCTCAGAGCCCCATCGCAGACCACCCATAATAGCGACCAGTAGCCCAAAACCCACCGTAACGCTCACTCCGCCATATATATAGGCATTACGCCTTCGTAGCGTCGCCAACTCCGCCACCCACGTCGACACCGTCGTCAAACACCCACAGAAGCCATCTTCCACGCCTTGTAGCACCTGGCATCCAACCACCCCGCCAAGCGGAACGTGGGCAAGATCCCACGCCATGCCGAGGATTGCAGTACCCGAAATATTGACAGCGAAGGTGCCTAGAGGGAAGCTCGCCAAGCGAGAGTTAAGACGCAGAGAGGCGTAGAAGCGTATGAGACAACCCAACGGCGCGAAAGCAAGAGCAAAGGTTGCGGCGCCTCGCCATGACTCCTGAGTGGGATCGCTGGAGCGGTCTGGAGGGAAGATACAGAGCAAAACTGCGGCAAGCCATACGCAAAATGCGATTGGAACGGCGACGCGGTCGAGCACTTTGCGGATGAAGAGGTAAGGGAGAGAGGGAGTGAAAGGCTCCAACGCTATCGCAAGGTGAGCGCCGATGAAGAGGGCGGATAGGGATGCGGTTACAGTTGTGAGGAGAACTGCGAGGACAGCGGCGAGGGAGTAGCCACCATTCCGCGGTGCTGTAAGAGGAAGATCGTTGGACAGGGAGAGAAAAAGGTCGCGGATGAAGGATGAGAAGGAAGTAAAAGAGCCGCAGAAGCCCGTGGCGAGACCGATGTAGAGGGGGATAGTCTTCTTGAGGGCTGCATGAACCTTCTTTGCGGCTTCAGGGTCAAGATTTGCATTCCTCTCTTCGTCCCCGGACCGGCTAGGGGTATTGTCTTGGGGGGAAGCGGGAGGTATGGCGCTGCGGAAGAGCATGCGGTCTTCGGTGAGGAAACCCATGATGAAGCTGCCCGCAAAATTTGGCCAGATGGAGGGGAAAATGACGGGCATCCCTGGATAGGCCGTTAAAGCCTGGAGTCCCAGCCTGGCGAGGGTACCGAGCATGGAGAACAGTATGAGATACGAGACTGTGTATGTCTGGGTCGCTAGGCGAGAAACCCTGGCTTTCCCATCTTCCTCCCTCTTAGCCCCAGGTGGCCCAGGCACGACAGATTCCCGCCTCCGGAACCTCCCCGGTTGAGAGATCTCCCGATCCAGTGCTCTAACATGCTCCAGAGACTCATACCGATGAATGGGCTCTTCGTCTGGGTTTTGGACAGGCGGCACCTCGGTTACCTCGTTGAGATTGGTGTACGTATCGGGGACATCGTAGTCGGCCTGCGAGCGTGTCGAATGGCGGCGGACATTGCGTGCTTCCCTCTGAGATGCAGCGCGAGATTGACTCCGCTGCAATACTGGCGCGGTTGCCCAATGCGCCTCCTCTTCAACACCATGGAGTGGCGGCACGGCGGCATCGTCGAGGTTGCGATATGACTCAGGCGCATCGTATTCCTCTTGTAGATTATCGATTCCGGTTATTTGTGCCATTGTGATACCAAGGATGGGCCAAAAGACCCGTGATACAGCACTCGCTTGTCAGAGGGATTCGGCTCGATGGTGTCACTCTCGTGTGTTGCTCAAGGTTGCTCCAACATCCCGGGAACAGTGCCAAGAATCCAGGACGCTTGCCGGCAGGAATGGGCCCTGAATAAGCAGGCCGACTCGCGTGCAATCAGTGACGGCAACACGTAGCGGGATTTAGCGCAACTGCTGTGCGTGTAGAAACATCTTGAATCAAATTTCTTCAACAAAGCAAAGAGGCTAGGGATGGTGGTATCGCTGAAGGAGCTTCGTCTTATCTTATCGGCTGCTAGCTACCCCTGTCCAATGCTCCCCACCCACCCGCCGGGATTCCGGCGGGCCCCGCCTCGGTGCTTGGGGGGCGGTGAGACCCTCAGCGCCTTCCACTGAACGGCGGCACAGTTACCTCACAGGTTTCAGGGACCGGAACGAGGGACCGACCTCATAGGCCAGCCATGCCCGACAGGTGGAAGCAAACGCGGCCGGAAGCGTACCCGGGACACGTCAAGCGCAGGCACATGATCAACTGGCAGCAGCCCTAGGACGGCGCCGCAAACGGACCGTTCGTTGTCTTGGATTCTTATCTACTACTAGTAGCAGGAGAAGGAAGTCACCACTCACTCGCTCCCCGTTCCCCAGGATCCAGTGCCCGTCGTATTCCTGAGTACCGCCGTCCATCGTATAATCCCACCTCTCCCCTCCACCTCACTCCCATCTCGCGCCCCTTTGTTCCGCTCCCGTAGACACCCAAAATGGTACAACAAGTCCAGCTGCCCGCCAACGTGCACGTCTCGAAGCACCCCTGTCTGCTAGCCAAGCTTGGCCAGCTGCGGTCCAAAGACGCCAGCGCAAAGGACGTCAAGAGGCTGATACATGAGATCTCTCTGATCGTGGGCTGCGAGGCCCTCGCGCAGGCCGTCGTTGCCACACCCGGCCCAAGTGTATGTTGACGTTGTTTGGTTCCCCGCATGACATCACCAGGACTGACACCACCACAGGGCCTCACGCCCCTGGGCTTCGACTATCAAACCACCACCGTAACCCCCGAGACCATCTCCCTGGTGCCCATCCTGCGCTCCGGCCTAGGCATGGTAGAAGGTACCAACCGCCCTCCCTTATTTCTTTCACTTCCCCTCCCCCAATAAACCAAGACACCACCTCTCCCTCCAGTCTACCAATCCACCAGCCAACTAAACCTCCCTCCCCCCCAGCAATCGAGACCCTCCTCCCCTCTCCGGTCCCAGTGCACCACCTCGGCCTCTACCGCGAGCCCACCACCCTCCAGCCAGTCGAATACTACAACAACCTGCCGAACCACCAGCCCCCGACGCACGACGGAAACGCCTCCGCCTCGCGACTAGCCATCATCCTAGACCCCGTCATCGCCACAGGAGGAACCTGCGCCGCGGCCATCCAGACGCTGCGCGAGTGGGGCACGCAGCGAATCATTGTGCTTTCCGTGCTGGGCGCCGTACCGGGCGTTGTGCGCGCTGCCGAGGAGTGGCCGGAGGGAGTGGAGCTGTGGCTGGCGGGTATTGACAAGGAGTTGACAGACACTGGGATGTTGAAGCCTGGTCTGGGCGATGTGGGGGATAGGTTGTTCTTGACGATTGGAAAGTGATTATGGTTCATATTCATATTCATGAGTTGGTTGAACAGCGGTCGAGAGCGCAGGTAGATTGGCAGGATAATAGTCATTATTGAATAAAATACAGCGCCGGCTTCTCTCATAGATATCAATACGAGTTTCGTATGTAGTTCATAAACAAGTCCAACTGGTGAGCCCCAGCGTTATTGTACACTTCGCATCTCTCATAACCTTCATTCCAGCATATCAGCCATATGTATCATAGGCACCGTCACCTCAGACAGGTGCATACCCCTCTTCATCAACCAACGTGCCCTCCTCCCAGCAATCTTTTACCCACTGCTGCGTTACAATCCTGGGCACCTTTCTCATCGAGCTAACCTTGAACCTCAGGTCGGCCGCCACCTCTCTGCTCTGCTTTTCATCTCTCGCAACCACCACGACGTGCGTAACCCCCCCATCATCAAGACCGGTTACAACCTCTCCACTCCCGAAGTTGACGTAATTCCCCAGCTCGACCGCATGTATTTCCTGTGAGACCCCATCTCCCAGTGCAAAGAAGACTTTGCACTTTCTAAATACGAGCCCCTTGAGGCCCTCCAGTCCATGACCATGTTCCTCCAGCTGGTCCAGAAACTGCCCGGCATCAAATTGACTGTCCGGCGGTGTTTCCATAGATTCCAAGATCCCCTCTAGCTCCTTCACATCCGTCATGTCGCGCGCATAGCTGTCGCCGAACCGATCCGTGTTCCCCTCCACCACCAGCTCCGTCGCCTCCGTCGCAAATAACATGTGATTCTCTTCGAAAGGTAGTAGATACCCCTCATCGTTGCCCTGCCGTTGCGCAAGACAGTCAAACAACCACTTGGGCCGTACGATGTCGACATCGCCTGCCTTTTTCAAGCTTGCCACACGCACCACATTCTTATCAGCTACGACAATTATCGGGATTCCCTTGTCGATCTTCTGGTGAATACGCCCGCCATTCTCCTTGATCAGCTGCTCCAGCGCCGGCTTGGTCATCTTGACTGGCCGGCCCGTCTCGGGCAAAACCCCTGTCGTCTTAACAGGCCTCGTAGTCTCCGTCAAGACGCAGAAGTCTAGCCCCTTGAACAGCTCGCTCGTGCGAAGAGCGCGAGCGTCAAACTGGGCCGGCGCTGTGGGATCTGTCCCTGCAATGACCAAGTCGTGCTTCGCGCGCTTGGTCGCCGGCTTACGCTTCCGGTTTTCCATTTCCATTGCCTTTCGGTCTTTTTCCTCCTGATTCACCTTGCCTCGAATGGCCTCAAATTCGTCGGTGTCCATGCCGGTGTCTTTGTCTTTACGTAGCCGGCGGAAGCGGGGGAATCGTAACGTCCAGCCGAGAGCAAATTGGTCTGACGGCGTAATAGAAGAGCCTTTGATTGAGATGACGATCGATTCGCTCGGACGAATCCACATATCAGGCCGTTCACATAGTAGGTTTCCGGCGCCAGCGAGCCCGATGAAATCCGCGGCCTTGGCGGTATTCCAGTCGTGCCACTTGCCTTCAGTGAGATGCTTGATCTCAAGATAGTCCTCAGCCTTGAAGCCACCGCCAACCTTGCAGAAGCTCAGGCACTTCTCGGAGCTCATGCCAGTGCGTACGAAGTTCTCACCCACTCGCACACCGCAGAGGAAGCTCGAAAGCGTACCTCCGCGTCTACCAGAGCCGTAGTAGCCGCCGATGATAACGCAGTCGAACGACTCACCAAACTCGCTCATATACTCAGGCTTCACTTTGATCCAGTCGTTATTTCGACTGTTCAGTTGGTACCGCGAGCCTGGGTTCTTGAGCACCAGTCCCTCTGAAGCCTCAGCGACGACGTTGCGTAATTGCGGCTCGATGGCTTCAGGTGAGGTGACGGCTTCATATGGGTGGATTTCCAACCGGCGCGGTACACCTTTAACGGCCCTCTCAAGTGCCCCATGACGCTCCGCAAGCGTATACTCGGTAAGTGGTTGGTCGTTTAGCAGAAGAATATCAAACACGCGGTACAGAGGCCGTGGTCCTGTCTGAAACGGATTATTCTGCTGCTCCAGCGCGGCCGTTTTGAGGGTACCAAATGGCACGATTTTGTCCACCTCCGGATCCCAGGTAATCATCTCACCATCGAGAATCAGATTGCGTACGGCCGGGTCGAACGTATTCTCCAGGTGCCTTGTAAGTGCCGATTTGTCGTCCTGGAGCCCCTCGCCATAGAGGTAGGTATAATTCTTCGCCTTCCTTGACCAGAATGCAAACCTGAACCCTCCCGCCACGGTGTCATCCTCCTCCATGTGCATCTGCATGCGCTCTCCGTCCAGCTTCTCTTCGATCCAAAACACCGGGTTATCCTCCGTGACGCCCAAGTTCGCGACCAATTTTGCAAACGACGCCGACGTCGGTTGAAACTGTGCCAGCTGTGGCTGAAATATGGACATGAGCTTCACCCCCGTCTCTTGCTGCTCAAGCCTGAACTCCGTGTCCCACAGCTCCCAGCACACTCTCCTCAAGCTGCTCGACACATTGAACAGCGCCTCCGCGTCCGGATGCAGTAGCGCCAGAAACGTCCTCTCCGTCGCGCCCACCTTCATATCCTTCAGCATAATCCGTACCAACCACATCATCTCCTCAGCGTTCATCGCCTGATAAAACTGCTCAAAGATAGGCAGTTGCTCCGCTTCGCCACTCGCGCCCGCCAACCGATCCAGCATGACGTTCACCTCCCCGATCGTCAGCTCCCCCGGCTGCGTACGCATCTGCCTCTTCGCCACAACCTCATAGCACCTCCCCGCGAAATCTCCCGCCGACGACCGCCCGGCCCCGCCGCCCTGCCCAGGCAGCTTCCAATGCATCAAGCCATACCCATCCTCAGAGTTCCGATCAATTTTCATCGCCTTGACCAGGAGCTTCCCGATGGTACTCTCCTTGAGCCCATAAGTGCCCCGGTCGCGATCCTTGTCGGGCAAGATAAGCCGCATGGCTGGGTAGAAGTCATTCCCCACATCGCTCCGCCACCGCGACATGAAGCGCTCGATGATATGACGGCGCTGCTCGTGGTACGAGGCCCCAGAGGGCGCGCCGCCGCGCCTGGCACGACCGCGTGCAGCACGTGCGGCAGGTCCGCCGGCGGCGACGCCCGAGGGGGTGGGTTTGCATTCTATGAGGGGGTTGAAGAGGGATCTGAAGAGTTCCGAAAACAAGAAAGTTTTGGAGTGGTTGCGGGGACGGTTTGGGAAGCTGTTATTGGGTAAATGACTGGGTTGGTGTTTGTTTCTTGTGTGAGAAAGGGAAGGGAACTCACTGCTCTTCGAGCTCCTCAAGATTCAAAGACCCAGCGCCGTATTGTTTCTCATCTTCTTCAATAGCGTCAACATCGGGAGATTTGGGGCGTCTTATTTTGCTCATCTCGTGGTTGTGACTGGTGGTGCGATGCGATGGGTTCGCGAAGGTTTTGGGTGAGTGAGATTAGGAATGATTAGAGGCAGCAGCCGCGTTTGAGTGAAATTACTCTCAGAGAAAAGGATCAAATATCGAATTGAAAAGCCATGCGGGCCTCAAGAAAATCATTGTGTTGTCATTCTTCTGAGCCTAAGCTGTTGTTGCCTGGAGTCGCGAGTGACCGTCATGGCGCGAATGTCAACCAACACTCTAACCCTAACCCTAACTACGAAAGCTCAGCCGTGTTCGACCTCTGCATACGGATCCGTACCAAATCGCCTTACATCACTCTGAAATTCTCGCATTATGATCGCGCAGGAACTTGGATTTTCTGATCAGTTGATTTAACCGAAGCCAAGGGTGTACGACTAAGCATCGCGCTCTGGTGAAATAACCGAGCAACAATGCTGCACTATCCCACCCAACCTTCTGTTATCCAGCGCGGTCTCTTTCCTACACACGCTCCCACCCTATGCGTTCTGTATATGAATTACCTCCCTAGACCGGAGGACCATCCGTCGCCGTGCCAGAAATACTGGCCAGGTTTCAATCCCTTCTCCCACCCGCCCTCCCTACTATTTCGAAATTCCCATCCCGCCACCATCCTATATTCCTCAGCAAAGCAAACTGGAGCCTGAAGCGCTGGCACGCCGGAGCTTGTCGACGGTTTCCAGGCTCGGTGTGTAAATGAAGAGAAAAAAGAAACTTGATAATAGTCAAACATGATACAGGTGAAAATTTGCGCTATTAGAAGAGAACGAGTCGACGAGAAAGAAACTGAGAAGAGAACGACAAACACAAAACTCGACGACCCAGTAATTACAACACAGTAACCAAACTTTCAAACTTTTCCATCAATGTCCGTGTCGTCACTTGGTCCCAAGATTCGGCCTACAGTCCCTTTGCGTCATTTTAGTTGGCAACTTCTTCCTCAACCCAGCCGTTGAGACTGCCTTGAATGGCCAGGCCAAATCCGGCACCCATACCTCCGAAGCTGGCCTGATATTGGTGGCCACGACGCTCACCATCACTGCCTCCGGAGCTACCCTGGAGACTGTTCGGGCTCGTACCGCCGTTCTCGAAGCCGGGAGCTAGGACAGGTAAGCTCACGGCCCGGTTATGGGACGCGCGGCCAGGAGCGAGCAATCCACCAATGGTCGTTGCACCAGAGCTGGAGGCGCTGGTCATGTATCCGTTCGAGATGCTAGCTGACTGCTGGTGACCGGAAATGGGGCCTTGCGGGACCTCCAGAGACAGGCCGGGCTCATTGGGCGACGAGGAAGCGGTGCCAAACAACGCTGCTTGTTGAGCCGCCAATACCTGCTGCTGCTGGTGCTGGTGCTGATGGGCCTGATGCGACACATGGTTCAGGTACAGGGTGAGGGGGTTGTTGTTATTGAACAAGGCAGGCGCAGAGGGGGCCCCAGTACCCGTCGGTGAGTTGCCATTTTGGCTGCCCTGGGGAGGGGGCGAAGGAACCTGGTCCCGCGGCGACTGAGATTGTGACTGCATCTGTCTCGGGGGATTACCGCAGCGGTCCTTGCCAAAGTTGACCTTGAACTTCTTGTACTCGTCCTTGCCTCTGACAGCCTCGATGGCCTTGATGGCGTTCGCGATGTTGGTGAAGTTGACGAACGCACAGCTCTTCTCGCGCAAGGCGTTGACAAGCTCGATCTCACCATACTCGGAGAAATCTTGGCGAAGACGCTCTTCGGTCCACGTTTCATCGAGGTTGCCGATATACACGTTACGCGAGGCACCGCCACTGACAGCCAATGCGATCGCTGGCGGCAGCGCACCGGAATGCTTACCCCAGCCAATCTTCAACCGACGGTTGTGAATCATCAGTCCCTGAAGGTTGCTCAGGGCATAGAACGAGGCGGCGGCTGTGGGATCAATGAAGGTGACGAAGCAGATGTGCTTGTCAGGGATGTACCTGATGTGGTGCAGGAGGCCCCCACGGACAACATTGCAAATCTCTTCAATCGTGGTCTCCGGATGGATGTTTCCAAGGTAGATGGTTCTGTTTCCGAGGTTATTGATTCCACCGGCCGTGGTAGCAACCGCAGCAGCAGCGACCGACTGTTGGGCCAGAGCGCTAGAGATGAGATCGCGATCGGCGCCAGTGAGCATATGGGCGTAACCAGGGGCAATTCCGAGATACTGGGCAGCGTTTTGCTGCTGTGTCTTGGAAACATATGCGCACCTGTCCTTTCCGTAGTACACACGGCGAGGCGACTGCCACTTCGGCTCCTGCGGCAACTGAGACACGGCTTTGATCGCGTTCGCAATAGACAGGAAATGCACAAAAGCAATGTTCTTCTCCCGCACAATCTTGACCGTATCAATGGCACCGAACTTGCCGAGATCCTCTCGCAGCTCCTCCTCAGTAATCTCCTCCGGCAAGTTTCCAAGATAGACGTTACGCGAGGCACCCGACTGCTGAACGCCAAGCGCGACCGAAGTCGGCACCTGGGAAGGTTTGCCCCAGCCAATCTTGATATCCTGGCCCTTGATGCAGAGCTTTTTCAAGATGGCATCAGAGTGGAAATGCGTGGCAGAGCTCGCATCCAAGAACGAGATGAAGGCGCAGTTCTTGTCGGGGAGAAGACGGACAGACTCAATCTGTCCGCTTCGAACATGGCCCAAGATCTCCTCGGCGGAAGTGTCGGGGGGGATGTTGCCCAGATAGACAGTGCGGCTCGTGCCAGTAACAATCCCGGGGGCCATGGAGACTGGGGAAGTCGGCTGCATGGGGACCTGCATCTGGCCGGTCATACCGTTGTAGGACGAACTCGGTGACTGCGGCGAGTAGAACTGAGGCGCGCCGTAGGCCGAGGGCGAGACGAGAGATTGGTAGATCTGGGGAGAAATGGACTGCTGCACCGGACTGGACGCGCCATTCTGTTGATGCTGCATATTGTGGTGCTGGGCATGCTGATAACCCGACACATTCTGAAAGTGCGGGTTAGCAAACGCAGCAGGGGTTCCTGGCTGGAACGGGCTGCCGAGGAGCAGCTGGGATGGCAGCAATGGGGTGAACTGCATGTCAAAAGCCGTGCCGGGAGTCGTCAGATCAGCACCATGGCCATGATTCTGCTGCTGCATCTGCATCTGCTGGGTATTGATGCTCGGGACGTTGGCGCGCCGAGGACGTCCGTCGCCGAAGCCGGAAATATTGGAAGTGAAGGCGCCGTGCGAGAAGCCCGTGTCGCTGTTGGAAGGCTTCGAGGAGTGGCCAAAACGCCCCGGGGCGCTGGGCCCCGACTGCTGACCGTTCATGTCCTGCATCCCGAGAAGATGCGGAGGGACAAGGGAGTCCCGCGAGACGTGGGATAGGACAGCCGTTTTGCCGGTTTAGACGTGCCTCGTAAAAGGCACGAGCAAGAAAGATATAAGGTCGTTAGACGTGCCGAAGATCGGACTGAGAGGACAAGCGAATATCGAAGATCCACCCTTAGCCTCTGGTGATGTTATTCAACGATGCTAGGGCAAACGATGTACCGCCGAAAGGATAGATCCTAGACCGATATGCACGCTGGAGTATATGCAAGGCCGGGTCCCAAAGGTCCGGGCTTGTCGGTCAGGGCGAGGACGCAAAGACGGGGGGACGGCTTGCGAAGACACAGGCCGGATCCAGAGAAAGGAATATTTGAGTCAATGTAAGTCCTTGTAAAGGGAGTCAATGGCTGCGGCTCTCCCGATCGGGAGCAAAGGCGATTGGCTCGTGGCAAGGTCGAAATTGGCTGAGCACCCTGGCGTCCTCCGGACAAAGAGGTGGTTTTCTTGGTATTAAAAACAAGCTATTGAAATCGAGTATTTTCTTTCTCTCAAGCGAGTGTCGAGAAGGGGCAAGATTGGCTTCCTCAACGAAACAGGTCGGATCAATTCGGGTCAAGGTGATTCGAGTCGCCGGACGAGCTGGTTCGATGGGTAGGTAGTTGTCAAAAAAAATTAGAAGACAATATCTTGGAACGAGTGTGGGAGGAAGACAAGCAAAAGCAGGCCGGCAAGAAGGCACGGCAGCGAGGCCGATGGGGCGGGCGGTCTTGCGGCTTGCAAGGTCGAGGAGCGGCGGCAAGACACAAGAAATAGAAGAAAGAGAATAGGATATCGAGAGGACGACGACAACCAAACGTCAAACGTCGAATGAACGAGGGAGTGGGTAGAAAAAGAGGAGGAAAAGAAAGGCGAAGGATTGGTGACAAGGAGAATGAGAGAAGGGAGGCCAGGGGGCCCTAATGGGGATTGGCTCGACGACCACTTTAAATTGCGATTTCAGGAGACATATCTGGTGCCAAGTTACTTTTTCGTCTCCACACGCAGGTCCGCTGCAAGAATAGCCGCACATGGGCCCACGAGTGACCCAGCCGTGTTAACGCGCATCTCCCTCAAAACGAGAACGACCCGGGCTGTCAACCACCAACATCGCTCGTTATTAGGTAGGGATGCAATACATTATACATTTATCCTACGAGGGAGAATCTACTTGCAATCGGCCGGCCCAATCTCGCTGGTCCCTAGACTTGGAGGATGGGAAAGACAGACGGGCCTCACTGGGCGCGGCCGACGCCCCTCGATTGCGACACCCGCGCCAGGAGGGCCTGGTGGACATGAGTGCGAAGTTACATCGAAGATACCCCTAGTGGTGATTCTCTGCCACACACTTCACCAAGGTAAGAGCTCTTGTCAGGTACAGCGGTCCGCCGAGTGGACTGTGGAGGTGACCCTGACATCGGGAACATTTCACTGCAGGTCCCCCTGCGCATCCAGGCTTTGGGACGGCGCCTAGTGTAGACGAAGGATTTGCCTTTCGAAGTGGTTGCACAAAAGCTATGATCTCCTATTACAACCTTCCCATCGCAATTTTCCCCCGCAGGGCCGGACCCTTCTTCCAGTCCGACTCTTGGGGGGTGACGAACTGACTCTGTGCCGAAACTCGACCACCAGGACCTTTCGATGCAGGGCCGTCTGGCTCAGCTCGCGCAGAGACTCCATCCGATCTGCCTATCAACTCATATGTTTTCACCCGTTTTGGGGTGGCATGTCATGTGTGCAAAAGGAGGGGTCCCGATCTAGTCCATCTCCCGCGTCCTTTCGAAATACCCGGCTCGTCGCCTCAGCGAACCGGCAGAAACACCAGCCCGAGTGTCTGTGTCGCTGCCTGGACTGCCGTTTTTGGCTAGTGCGGACCCGCCATTTTCAACAAGCTTGAGCACCCCTGTACCCCTCCAATGGCTTCCCTATGCATCCTACTTCACGGATCCTAGCTTCAGCAATGCTTCAACATGGCGTCAATCACATCAAGGTCGATATCTCCGTCAGTGTCGGCTTTATCGGCAGTTCCGTCGGTATCTGCCATACCGACTTCGGTAAATTCGACTAAAGATAGCGATCCCCCGGCCGTGCGATTCACCAAGACACAAGATCTCTTCGACGCAATTGATCACACTAGTGGGGATTCCCTTACCGTCACAAGTATAGTATTGCCCTCTTATTGTTATATAATATACTAAATATTTAGATGTATCTCTCATTAATTTCACCAAAATCGAGCGTGCCCGAGAGAAGCAAGACCGCAAGTTCCGCCTCCGCGATTACGACAGCAGTTCTCAAATCCTGATTATCACGATCACAACTGCCCTTCATGAGCAACTCCACAAACGGCTATACAACGAGTTTCTCGGGCAGATTTGCGATATGGGTTTAAAGAATAGTTGGGCAGATATCGGCAGCGCTACACTTTCAGCACAAGGCCATTCTAGCCGAAGCAGTAAAGAGGGTGATTCGACTAGTGGCCCAGAGCCTCAACGAGCTGCTAATGGTGCCTGGCCAACACTTGTTATCGAAGCAGGATTCTCTCAGTCGTTAGGGAAATTACATATAGCTATGCAGCGGTGGTTTTCTATGTCGAACCACGAGGTTAAGATTGTTCTTCTTGCCAAGTTCAACGGTACTACAATCCTTTTAGAGAAGTGGGAGGAAGAGATGCAAGTTCGCCTTGCAGCTACCACAACACGACACTCTCTTCAACACCCAACACCTATACTCCGACAAAGCATCACCATTACCCGAAACACTACTACTAACCCGACATCGTACAATGTCACTAGCGGTGCATTGGTACTGTCGTTCTGGCTTCTCTTCCTTAGAGATCCGGGTCCTGGGGAGGGAGACTTCGTTTTCAGCGTTCAAGAACTGGAGGAGTACGCCGAAAAGGTCTGGGCTCGAGTGTGGATTGGCAGCCAATCAAATTCGGTATAGCCGACCAGTCAAAAACTTCAGCCAAGCGCCGCGTCTGATACACGTGCTTGGTTTCGTGCATATCTCGAATCGTCCTCTCTCTCCCAGTCCCTCTCTCCATCTTCGCCACTCGACGGGAAAAGATACCCAGTCGTGCCAGAGAAAGAGCACGAAAGAGCCGACAGTGCAGCGCTCACTGTCCCCACAGCAGGAGCACATTGGGGAAAAGCGGAAAAGGAGGCATGCACCCCGCCAACCTTGGAACTCGCCTCCACATTCTTTTCCTTCGCTCCACGCCGTCGAACCGTCCATCGTTTCTGCATCATGCTGCAGGAACCCGCGCCGTGGCAGACGATCCAATCTCGTGTAGCTCAACTCCACGTGCGTTTCTATTTCGAATCACCACCCAAGTGTCCGCGTTTCCATCTCTCCACCGTTGCCAGCTGCATCCTTTGTTCAGGCATTTTTTGCGACACCAACCTTGTTGGTACCGACTATCAGAAGGGCCAAGCGCTCCCATTGTTCAGCAAACCACCAAACTTGGCATATTCTCACCGAATTGCTTGCGAAAAGACGTGGAATGCTGCCCTTTCAAGCACAGTTACTCGTCAATAATCGTTAACACAACGTAAATTTATGGGCCCGCAAGTCTAAATAATGTTCCCTGGGTAGCATCCCATCGAGCCGCCCAAGCACCAGAACTCCTTGCCTTCCTTCACGTCTATCCGTCCTCTCCGCCCACAAGTAACAGCTATCAGGGCTTGCAACGTCCCATGAAGCGCGGGTACAAGCATGTCTCGCGTACAGTGTGGCGGTTAGCCATCCAAGCGAGGAAGCGCTCAAGACCGAGCCCGTATCCGCCGTGCGGGCTGCTGCCGTACTTCCGCTGGTCAGTGTACCAGTAGTAGGGCTCGTGGCCAATTCCTGAACAAGGTTGTCAGCTTTGGCACCAATATCATCGGGAACTTCAACATACCGTTCTTCTTGTACGCCTCGATCAGCTCGTCATAGTCATCCATTCTCATTGACCCACCAACAATCTCTCCAACACCCGGCATCAGAACGTCAACACTCTCCGTGACGCGCAGGTCGTTGGGGTCCTTCTTCATGTAGAATGCCTTGATCTCTACCGGGAAGTGAGTGAGGAAGATGGGCCGGTTGATGATGTCCGTCATCCTGCGCTCTGCCGCCTCAGCGATGTCGTCACCGAAGACGTGGAGGCTGCCCTCTTCGTTGACAATAGGCGGGTCCTGCTTGTTCAGCCACTCAATAGCGTCCGCATACTTCATGCGCATGAACGGCCGGGACGGCTTCTTGAAGTCGGGGTTCAGAAGCTTGACGTAGCTGGCTGAGACCGGGTTGTCGAGAATCTTGTCAACCACTTGCGAGATGATCTCCTCCAGATGTTCCAGCAAATCTTCAAACTCGATGAAATCTAACTCGGCTTCGACGTGGGAGTATTCCGACAAGTGTCGTCGTGTCAAACTGCGCTCAGCACGGAACGACTTCTCCAAGCACCAGACGTTGCCGAGAGACTGAATAACCGTCTCAAGATACAGCTGGCTCGACTGGGTCAAGTATGCCTCTTCTCCATAATAGTCATACTTGAACAGCGTCGATCCACCTTCGACTTGTGTCTGGACCATGGCCGGAGGGGACACCTTCCTGAACTCCATCTCGCGATAGGTATCGATAAAGGCCATCTCGACAGACTCTCGGAGCTTCATGACCGCCGAAGCGTTCTCGCCCCTGAGGACAAGGTGACGGTTGTCAAGCATCTGGGCGTCCCAGGGATCCTGCTGCCTCGAAACCTTGTTGGAAATGGCATCCATGTCGCTCGGCGCGCTTCCTAGGACCTTGAAGTAGTCGACTTGGAGCTCACGGTCGTCAATTGCCTTGTTGGCAGCCGGGACCTTCTTCAGCTCGCCGTAGAGCACGAGGGCGGTCTCCTGCGCAAACATCAATGCGTCATAGCACTTTGTCAAGTCGCCAGCAGGAAGCACGCACTGAAGCACGCCGTAGCCATCCTTGAGGTCGAGGAAAGTCGCACTCTTCTGGGCGCGGAAGTTGAGAATACGGCCGTACACCTTGACGCGGGTGCCCTTGGTGTTCTCGTCGCCAAGCGCTACCGACTTGTTGTTGAGCTTGATCCTGACCGCTGCGGGTAGCGACTCGTCCTCCTTGAGCACGATCTTCTTGGCCTCCTCGAGGTTCTTGAGACGCCGCTGGCGCTCCTCCTCGTCCTTGTTGGCGGCTTGCTGCTCCTTGGCCAGCTTCTTCTTGTAAGCGTCGACGCGGCCCACGGCCTTCTTCATGGCGCTCTTGGCGGGCTCCTCCCAGGTAGGGCCATCCGAGGACCCCTCCTTGGGAGCTATTAGGGTGAGGTATGTCGTGGCGGGCTTATCGAGGTGCTGGATAAGGCCATGGTAGAGGGACTGGTACGGCTTGGCCTCGGAGCCATCTGCGGTCTCGTCGTCCTTGCCCACTGCGGGGTCAATGTAACATTTCGCGTCGCTCTTGAGGCGCTCGGCAAGTTCCTGGACCGTTGCCATGGTGAATTAGCTGTCTTGCTGCGTAGTCAATCGCAATATTTTTTGCGTCTGGTTTCGAGCCGCAAAAGTGGTTGGGTTGGGTATTTGCTGGGCAGGGTGAGTCGATGGCGGGGTTTCATAAAAGTTGGCGGGGCACAGGGAGGACCGACTTCGGTGAGTCAGAGCAGATGCGACCAACCTCAAACTAAGCGGAACATCAGGACTTCGGCCCCTCAGAGTCCGTTCTACCGCTCCATCTACCTATATGCCCGAGTATCCTAATGAGAACCGAAACGAGGTTTGGCTATTCCTGCAAAGCGTAATGACATTTGAGCTTCGAAGAAATACATACCTGTCCAATCCGCCCATGGATTCTAGACCAGCCCTAACCCTGGATCAAGACCAAACTGCCCCTTTCCCTGTCAACAACAACAACAGTTGTTCGAGCGGAACGACTTCTTCATCTGAATTGTTGAGCAACGTAGCACTTTTTCCATTGCTTCACCATAAGAGGAAAATGCACACAAAACAGAGGGCATGGATGGAATGAACCAATAATCGAACCATCAAACTGAGTCCAGTTTTCCCATCCCAGCAAGTGTCTGGTTAGGAGGGCCCGTACGTTGTACTAATGCTACGAGATTGAAACCGGCAGTTTTCATTTTGCAGTACGGATATCCCAACACTCAATACTGGGCACAGTCGTTGGTGATGTCTCTGGGAACGAGCACCAAAAGCGAGGTCAAGAAAGGAATTATCGTAGTCAAGGCCATACTGCCTTGACGTTACGGTCCGTACATATTTGAACGTGTGGTAAGAGACTACCTAGACTATAACTCGCCTGAATGTATATCTTACCCTAACACAACCGTTCTCACTTCTACAAAGGCTTGTTTCTTCAACCTGTCCCAACTGTCATTGTCGTTTCCTTGCTGCAGCTTGAAAGTCTAAGGCACAAAAAAAAAAAAAAAAAAAAACCTTACCAGCGGTTACCTCCCAGGGCCACCTCGAAGGCGAAGGCCGTTCCTCCCTTGGAGCCATCAAGTACAACACCCCACCATGCTAGCCCATCAAGCCCATGGCTCGGTGGGAGAATAATATTGGAGTGTGACTCATAAGACCGGCAGCCTACGGCAGTTTACCAATCGCAAACAAAGGTGAGCCGCCCGAAATTCGGACCGGGAATCTCTCCAGGACAAACGGCGCTGGAGTGTGATCACATCCGTCTCTTTTCGCGCCGTAGATTTCGGTGCTCGGGTGTTGCAAAGTTAGCTTGATAAGCCCTAGGCTCCTGCCCTCGTCATAGTGAAGGGGAGTAGAATAAGAGGGGGTGGGGAGGTCCATAATGATATAATAGTGTGTTGGGTTTATGTTCTGTACTTCTACCCCTGAGGTGAAAGGCTGAAGTAAACAAACTGCCTAGTTAGCTGGGTCTCTCAAAGCAGAAAGACAAACACAGGAGAAAAAAGAATCAATTGCACTCCCCATCGCCAATCTATGTCCTATCAAAATCTCAAAAGACACGAAGAAAAGCAGAGTTCCCGTCCGCCAGGCGCACAAGTCTTCATATAATGTGCCGCTGTCCGCGCTCGCTGTTACTCACCAGAAGTGCGGGAGAGAGAAGGGGTGTGAGAGTGTAGAGAGAGTGTGTGTGAGAGACAGCTGCTCAGATATCAAGACATGTACCGAGAACAGACAAAACTCCGCGCTGATCCAAAACCTTATAGGAGAGGACCCCCAAGCAGCAGCATCCTTGCACATCGCTTTCCAATTCTCAGTGTCTCCCCTGACTCTCACGATACGGCGCCGGGTCAGCTCGTGGTTTTGGGTCAAAGGTTGCGCTTTCTCTCTCTCTAAAGCAAAATCCCCTACAGTAAAAAGGACCCCCGAGTCCGACGACCGAATGAGAAAACCAGAACCGAGGCAAGACAGATGTCTGCTCAAATCCATCCTCGCTATCCATGTCTGATTTATCTTATCTTGGCGTCTCTCCCCAAAACTTTCTCTCAAGCTGCCACTTCTGGCAGGCGTTTCCTGTCAAAATGGTGAGTGCGCCGTGGGACTGACTCCGCCCAAGACAAAAAAAAACGGAACCAAGCCAATAACGCCTCCCAATCAAAGAATTCGGCAATGTGACTTCTTCTTCTTTTGTTGCGGCGGTTCTAGCGCTGCAACGATGGCCTGTGCTCCTGTTAGCTTGTCCGGCCGCCCTTGTGACGTCGAGTCGAAAATCCTACCTCATCGAACACATCCTTCAGCTTGTACTGAGTCAGAGCACTGCACTCGACATATTTGATTGCACCAAGCTCTTTCGCCATCCGTTCACCGTCCTCTTTTCGTACCGGTGACATCTTTTGCTTCGAGAGCTTCTCCCGCACCTGGGGGTCATCTCGCAAGTCGACCTGGGTGCCAACGATGAGGCAGGGAACGCCGGGGCAGTGGTGGTGGACCTCGGGGAACCATTTCTCCCGCACGTTCTCGAACGATGCCGGTGATGTGACACTAAAACAAACCAGGAACACGTCCGTCTGCGGGTATGACAGAGGCCGAAGGCGGTCGTAATCTTCTTGTCCGGCTGTATCAAACAGGCCGAGAGTATACGGCTCGTCCCCGATCCTATGATAGATACTGTCTTAGTAAACCTTTCCCCGATTGTTCGCCCAAGAGAGTATTTCGGTTATCTCTCAGGTAGGGTTTGGCGGGGCCGGGTCGGAGCGGGCCGAACAGGACAGGAACACGTACATGACGGTGACGGCGTAGTTATCGAAGACTGTAGGCACATATTCCGAGGGGAATTTGTTGGTTGTATAGCTGATGAGGAGGCATGTCTTCCCGACAGCACCGTCGCCAACGACGACACATCTGCGCATATATCAGTCAGTAAACGGTCTTGACGTTCTGGAATGCGGCCTAGACGTCATCGACGCGCTGCTGGGACGCGTCCGGCCAGCGTGCTATAGCAACGCTCGAGGAGCAATCACCGCAGGGCTGCCGACATGCCCAGCAATGAGGTGTAATTGAACGAGTGCAACGTCGCTCTCGGGGTGCAGTGAGGTCCAAGGAAGGGGGATGAATGAGGGGCGGGCTGACGAACTTGATGGTTCCGAGCACCATTTTACAAGACGGCGCTCCTGACGGGAGCGAGCTGCGCTGTACTGCTGTAGTCGAGTCGAGCTGGTCGGACGGCTTTGAAAGGCTCTGGCGCAGCTAATCGATCTGCTCGTTCCTTATCGGAAAGTTGCTGCACTCTGCCGGTAATTCGAGTCGTGGGCGGAAGTGGAGTGCGCAGTTTCGGAAGATGGGGAAAATGGGGAGATTGCGGCTAGGTAGAAGTGATGGTGGGCGAAGCGGTCGTAACAGGAGCTGAGCGAGCCGATGACGCGGGAACTCGGTCGGAATTCGTGCAGTCGAGGGTTTCGCGAGAGCAAACAATGAGAGCTCGGAGCAGGATATGGCCGCAAGAAGAAATGAATGACCGGAGCCGGGTGCCAGTCGATGCAATAAAGTAGCAATTGAGACACACTAGGGGTTGGTGGTGTCTTGTTGGAGCAAGCGTCTTAAGATTACGGGGAGCCTGGCAGATGGTCAAGCCCTCTACGAATTGGAGTTTAATGGAGTGCGACAAGCCTGGCTACTGGGGGTCCAATTCGTCCATCCCGTAAAACTGATGGTCGGTCGATGTTTAGCTATTTGCTGATGCGGTACGGTATGGTACGGTACAGGTAAAATACATCATAGCGGTAATTTACCGAAGCGGTCAATTCGGCTCTTCCATCCCAACGGTAACTACCTATTGACTCCCAGCGCCGGACAGGGATGGAAGGCCTACCCAAGCCGTTACCCTCAACCCGCCTAGATAATCGGCCTCAATTTAATTAGGTACAAGACTCAGAGGCGAGGAAATGCTCAAGGCACTCAGATATATTGCGGGATGCGTTAGCCTGTGCGCTGCAGCTGCCTACAGAACCACGGACTGAGCCGATCAGTAGCCGTTACGCACAAGCAAAGGTGGCTTGACACATCACTTCGATACAACCTGGACCACCGCCGCTAGTACCTTTCCGCCTGATAGCAGGGGATTCGTTGGCAACACGTCAACATCGACAGGACGCCGGGATGAACACCACCAACTGTTAGTTAGTTCTTGTGCAAGTCAACGGCGGCGCCTCAGTTCACAGAAGGCAAGTCGCGGCATCATCTTGATCGCTGCTACGGTATTGGCCGGTTGAGGCAACCCAGCTGCGCAAGGTGCACCACTAACAGGCTCTCAGTTGCAGGTCGTGGGTCGTGGGTTAGCGATGGGGAATGTCTCACGACGCCGCGCATGACGAACCGGCCTGGAACTCCGAGATCCGTGCCCCAGGGCCATCAAGGCCGGGCGCAGAATAACTATTACTTACGCAATATCAACAGGCGTTCATAAATTCCATGATTTCAAGTTTAGAGTCCCCATCCAAGCGAGACTCTCCTAGCGGGTCACCGCATGGCAATGAGGTCAATTCCAAGTGCCAAGTCCTAGATAAAGTCCTAGGTAACGGGGCTAACGAACCGACCTGGTATTCTTCTGAAGCTTCTGCAGCCCAAACACGCAAACTACTTCCTCGGGAGGTAAAATAGGCTCATGTTTCTTCGCAAGTCGGGTGTCACCCTCCAGACATGTGGGGAGCACGTCCCATGTTGGAAGGGGTACATCGCTGGAGCGGACCTTTCCAAAGGCTCGAAGAGGGCATCGGGGCGAGGGTGCTCGCATGCTTCTCTTCATGCTTCGAATGGCTTCGGCCATACAAAACCCCGGTCTATTATCCGGCTGTATTGGAGTCTGCACGTTTTGCTGGGTTTCCAGTGGTTGCGTCCTGCCTGTGCACACTGCGCTCCTCCCAGCTGTGATGCTTCATGCTTGTTGCTGAGGCCGATCTCATGCAACAATTGTCCAACCTCAGCGCGGCTGCCGGGCAAAGGGTTTGGGTATCTTCTTACCCACGACGACGTTTGCTTGTCGGCAAACGCATTGCCGTCACGGCAGATGTCGTCCCTCTCGTGCGATGCGGCGCCGTGGAAGCAGGGCCGCCTTCGATGGCGTGTTCTAGCCGCGACATGGGACAAGGGCAAGATGGGGGTCCCTGGACGGTGATCTCCTCTCCCTGGAAATCAATTCAACCTGCATGCTGCAGACAGACGGATACCATGCTGTCGTTTCCGAGAGCAAGCACCGCTTGATGGCGAGCCCAACGAATCACTACAGGTCCAGCAGCACTCTCCGGCCCTGATCCTGGAGGCTCTGAAACTGACGGGCATTCATTGTGTGGGGTCGATCATCCTATCTTCCAGGAATGCAGTGAAAAGGGGGTGGATGAGAAAATGGATGGTTCAGGGTTGGAATGCCACTTCATATCGATTGCAGCGGCTATCTGCTGTTGGTCAAGGTTTCGTGATGCTGTGTATCGCGGGTTATATTGGAGCTGCAGTCAGCTGCTGGCGATCTACACTAAGTAAGACCCTCACATGTCCCAGGCGCTCTGAGTTGAAACTCTGAGGTGAAAGCTGAGTTTTTATATGCCCACCCCGAGACGGGAACCGAGGGTAGCTCCTGCTGTGGTCAATTCCGTCGACGGGTCTGAAAGGAAGTGGAAAGCCGCCCTGGAGCTCGGAATTTGATTGCGTCACAGGGAGCACTGACCTCTGAAACGGCGTAAAAAAAAAAAAGAAAGCAATCAGGGCGGGGGACGGGATAGCCCAGCCCGATGCTTGATGAAACCCCTGCCTTCGTGATAACAACTAGCCCCCAATTGACACACTAACAGTACATCAACTTCACACATCGCAAACATTCATCCACCAATCGATCAGTTTCACAAACAGTTCGCGTCCATGACTGAAACTAACATCGACGCTCTGCTGGAGCGATATTTGGGTCTCCTCGACGACTACACCAACCTCCAAGCCAAACTCGCCTCACTCCACAGCGGCGTCTATCAGAATCTAGCAAAGGCAAACTTCTCTGCCGAGCGGGGGATCCGCTATGGACAGGACTACTTCGACGACCGGATGCACGCATCACGGACGGTCTCTATCAGCCGCCAGGATCCCGCTTCCCCTTCAGCCAGCCCTGTTTTCAGGATAAGCACCGACGTTGCAGAAGGCTCATCCTCTCCCGAGGCCGGCGGGACGCCCGAAGCGGCGGGTGCCGAAAACAGGGCGCCGGGTGAAGCCGAAGGTGCAGATGCGGGGGCGCAGAAGCTTCCAAAAAAGTCAAACGACCCCCTCCGATGGTTCGGTATCCTGACACCGCTATCTCTCCGCCAAGCCCAGAAACTGGCTATCGAATCCGTCGAGGAAATTGTCCCCCGTCTCGCGACTGTCAGCGCCGAGATGGCTGGTATTGAGCTGGAAATCCGCAGGGGGCGGAAAAGACGGGCCAAAGCCGAGGCGGTCTCAGAAAAGGAAAAGACGAGGCAGCAGGGGAACCAGATGGATGAAGCTAATCGTGGAGGAGTCGCAGTTTGAGGAAGTTGTAGGCGAACGCGAGGCGTGTATATGTGCAAAGGTGTGTATTAATTACTACTCTTCCAGCCGAGAGGAAACACGAGTTCTCCCCCCTTTCTCATTTCTAAAAGTACTCCAGTTATGGTGCCAACTAGTAGCCCGCTGGTTCAGGATCACCTGCAGGTATCCCAGGAACGTTAGTGTTCATGCGACATTGGTGTCTCCATGACTTGGGGGTGAACTTGTCCACGATCTCCTTAAACGCTGCCTACAAACAGAACACCAGTCAGCACGCCACAAAAGGGGATTTTTGGAATAAAGCTTACCAGTGTACAGAACGACTCGTCCCCTTCAAGATGGTTCCCCGGTGTCTTGCAACCAGGTATAACTACCGGCTCGTCATTATAGCGGAGCCTCACGTAGTATCCATCCAGCGTCCTCTTTTCAGACACCGTCAGTTCTGGGGTGGGCTTACGTCCAATACTGGAGCGAGACGAAGCCATCCCGGAAAGGGCCTCCCACCAGCCTCGGCCCCCAGTGGTCGCTGCGGGCTCAGGTTTGCGGAACATTTCTATGGCTATATGGCTCGTAAATGGAGGCCAGGTGCTGGTCTCAAGCGCCCCCAGGCTTGCGAGAACGGCGGCGAGAGTGGTGTCGTGGCAACCGCTGAGACCCAATTTGATTTTGTCACCTTGATTCTCGGCACTGCCAACCATCCTCTGAACGATGTCTCCCATGAGCCCGCCAATTCCTAGGATTCGATATTCTCTGGATTCCTTGTACCCGGCAAACCATTCCTCGACGCCAATCTTCTCCATGATCACCCTGGCCTTTTTGTCATAGAATTCAGAAGGTAGTTTCGTTAGAGGCCCATGGGCGTCGGTCGCATTCACGGTCGGTGGGGATGTCAGCTAAGGGGGAAAAGGGGGCTTGGGGGAAGGAGCTTACATCCATCACACCAGATAGACGCGGTCGAGAATCAACGCCAATACGGGGTCTGTCTGGAGGCATCCACTTCCCCAGCAGCTTATTGAGATACTCCATATCCTCGGTAGTATTCCACCGATCGGCCGCCCGCTGGGCAAATGCTCGGGAAAGTTGTGCGAACCGACGGCAGTTGCTGTCGTTGGGGAAGAGAGTCTCGTCGCTGGGTGCTCGGGTCAGAATCATCGGTGTCGTGAACCTACCGGTCTCGTCCGGTTTCCGGGCTGACGGCGGGTAGAGGGCTGAGAAGGTCTGCTGCATCGACTCCAGTGCGCGAGGGATCGGCGTTGCCCTCAAATACAGAGATTCGGTTGATGTGAGGGTCTCCGGGAGGAACCTTAGCCGATTAATGTAGAGGTCACGTAGCCTCAGGCCAAGCTTGTAGGTAGTCTGCCTCCCGGTGTCGGTGAGTGAGCCCATGTCACAAACATCGTCGACCTGCCCATTGGGGCCCGCAGCGATGACGGGCTGATCGTTTGGGCCGAATGTTTCCAGACGCCGCTTCCACTCCAACGTGGTTAAGTCGCCGCCGTGAGCCAGGACAGCAGCCTTTAGCTGGCGGACATTGGCACAGTACGGCCAGAACGGGGCGAGTCCTGTATTCTGGAAGCGGGCCGAGACGGGTGTGCGCTCGCCGTGTCTCATCAATATTTGGACGAGCTGGAGCTGAAGTCCGTCCGGGTAGAGCTGTCGGATTTCATCCTCCGTATACGGCTTCCTCGGGGTCAGAGTTGTCATGATGCCGCAGTCTCTCTGAGCAGAGCCTGCGAGTGTGTGAAAAAATGCGGATGAGCTGGTGAGGCTCGAAGGTTGCTGTTCTGTTCAAAAGTTCGTAGTTGTGCTGCTGCGGTGCCAATGACGTCTCCTACCATCCAATCAGTGAGCCTAATTGAACCATCCACCCCCGGGAGCTGCAGCCGAGCGGCCCGCTTCGTCCCAATCAAGTACCTCCGTACCTCGCAGCTGGCTTTTGGCGGGAACTTGAGCTTTGAGCTTTGAGCTTTTAGAGCTTCACTGAGCCCCAAAACACCGCCAAAAAAAAAAACCTGCCAATTGAACAACATCGACGGCATCCCGACGCGCGATCGATCCACCGAATATTCGCAAATGATTCGGGAAACACACTTTGGGGAATATTGTTTGGGTACACAATGAAAGAGCTGGGCTATGTATGCTTGCGATGCCGTGTCAGGCTCTTAACCCGATCATGGACGGGTTTCCAGGCGGCGACCTCGTCGAGTCATCGCCAAAGCTACAGCACCGCCAGTGACGGGCAGCCGCGACACCGAGGCCAGCGACAGAACTCTCCCGCTGACTCTGCCGTCCCCCGGACCCGGGAAGGGGCAGCTGGACGTGCTCAGCGTGGTGCTGCTCGCCGAGATGGGTCTTCTTCTCTCGCCATGTTCCAGAACATCATCGGCCAGCAAAACGACCAAATAGCATCCCCCGCATCACAAAATCAAACTAGTAATATCGAGATTGTGAAAAACTTCGGCCGATTACAATCAATGCTGGCACGCGAGAACGCGACGGTCACTGAGGCTTACGCCTTCTTCGAAGAAACCATATATCCACAACTCTGCGATGCAGGAGGCTCAACGCCCACGATTGTCCAGGGGCAGTTATCCACCTTGCTATTTCCAAAGCTGGCAGACGAAATCACAGCACGCTCCTTTCCCGCCGACCTGCCTACCGTGTCGCGCGTCAGCGAGCTTATGATGGAGCTGGGCGTTGTCAGATGGGCGACATGGGGCGATCTCGTCATTGCGCTAGCGGAATGTATCTGCAGAATAAGCACCACTCCGGGTGACTATCCATCGACACAGGCCTACGAAACGACTATGGCTCGGCGTGACGCTCTCCTTGATGACCTAGTGGGAGCCTGGAGAGCCTTCGACCCCCCGGCTTCCAACACCCCCGAAAGCGCAGAGACGCCAAGCATTGAGAGAACAGACGCCACTGCACCTATACCGATTACGGATGGCATAAAGCCCATGGTGAACCAGTCAGAGGAAACCAAGCCCTCCCTCGTCGAGGCCTTCGCCGGGATGTTTCCTCAATATCCTCCTTATTCTCTGGTTCGGCCATCTTGGGCCGCTCTTTCAACATATGCGCTTCTCGCCAACCTCAAAAACCACAATCAAAGCCTTCGGGAAAAGGCCCATCCCTTCATTGAAATGATGCGTCAGCAGTTGGCCAAGTCTCAAGCCCCCATCGTTCCTCAGCGCCCCCATGTGCCAGTCTTTAATAAGTGTCCGCAATATCTTAACTCCCTGGTGAGACACTTTCTGAAGTGCCTGCGAAATAACAAGGAGACAGAATGGAGACCGTTGTCTGTCCCCAAGGGGGTAACGTCACGAAGCTTAGGAGAGACGATCTACAAGGAGGTGGGACATGCTATTAGGTCAAGAAACCTAGAGTCTGTTGAGGCCTCTTGGAGAAAATTATGGGGGGAGGAGGCCGAGCCAAGCAAAGCGCGACTCCAACAACTCCGCGAAATGGGTGAAACATTCAACTTCTTCATTTTCGCTTTCATGAGCATGCGTCAGACGCGAAGATCCCTTGACGTCTGGAACTGCATGGTCAAGCATGAAATCCCGGTCACTGTGAAGACATGGACATCCATGATTCAAGGCTGTACCCAGGCGAGAAATTCCCATGGCATAAATACCATTTGGAGGCGGTTGGTGGCCTCAGGTACGAAGTTGGACACTCCGATCTGGACGGCACGAATCGCAGGGCTTATTATGAGCGGCGATCTACAAGGCGGGATAGCTGCATTGGACGAGATGGCCACTATCTGGCGTGAGCGAGATAAGCCTAAAAATGCAGCCATTGCGGTCAAGCCGTCGGTCGAGCCGATCAACGCTGCGCTTATCTGGCTGCTCCGCCTCGACCAGCTGCCGGTTGTTATGAAGATGCTTCTCTGGGCTGCCCAGCAGGGTATCGAACCAGACATATACACTTTCAACACCATGCTGCGGCCAATGGTGCGGGAAGGGAGACCCGACAAAGTGCACGAAATCCTGGACATGATGAAGCGCCTCAACGTCAACGCTGACGGGGCAACCTTCACCATCCTGCTCGACGGTGCTCTGGCAGGAATTAGTGCCATGACGGCCAAAGAGCAAATCGAGAAGGTCAATCAGGTCATCCGCGAGATCGAGGTAGTTGGATTCAAGGCCAACATGCAGACATGGGGGAAGATGATTTACATCCTGCTGGAGGAGGGCGGTCCCAACTCGGACGGTGCCGCTGTCAATACTGTCTTGGCACATATCTGGAACCGTGGCTCTGAGCTATCGTCGCATATCTACACTATGCTGGCCCAACACTACTTCTCGCGTGACCCGCCTGACGCGGCTGCTGTCACAGCGCTGATCAATAACAGGAAACTGCGCACAAATCGCAGCATTGACCGCGTCTTTTGGGAGCGGGTCATGAAGGGGTATTGCCAGGTTGGAGAGACACAACGTGCACTTGAAATATTTTCAAATCTGGCCTCTGCCGGCTCTTTGATGACTTTCTCAACCATGTATGAGCTTCTTCTGGCCGTGCTAGAGGCTGGCAAAGAGGGTGAAGCAAAGAAGTTAGTCGAGGTGGCGAAGGGTTTGACCTTGAATGATACCGAGGCTGTGGGCGAAGGGGGCCAGGTAGGGGAGAGGGGGCCGAGGTATTGGCGGCATCGGTTTTGGCATTTGGCGGAGCAGAGGGGGTTGATGGAGAAGGACGTGAGGGAAACATTTCACGCCGCCGCAGCACGGTCATGAGCGTACCATGAGTGTACATGATGTAATTATCTTTCATGTCTTGAGTGACACCGGCGCGTATGTTCTCAACAGCTCGCACTAACCACTTGGGCGTACCCTGCATCTTTTTTTGGGCCAAGCAAGTCTACATCCAACAATCGCATTTCATCAAGCCAGAGCCATCACCGGTCTAGAACCTGATCAAGTCTAATTATAGCCCCCATTGAGCACGAGTATGCTATTTTAACGTGCCTCTTCGCCTCGTTGTCAACTCAGCTTGTAGATGTCCCTCTCCGAACGATTGCTTCATCAGGGGTGCGTCGGGAAATACCAATACCAATCACAGGTCGCCGCCTCTTCGCCTCTTATCATTTCCCACTCGTGTCCATGGCAGTTGAGAACCAGAGCCGCGTCGGTGTCGAATCATAAACCGGCTGCCCAGATGCAATCTCATCTCATTTTTCATTTCAATGAAAGTTGTTTCGGATGTGGCTTCAGATTCATCATGCATTTTGTATATTGCGATGAGGACCCATCTCATATCGTAATCCAGGATGAGACGGGGGCCCAATTGAGGGATAGCTCATTCCACTGCTGGCAGTTCGACAAGCCATCATGATGAACTTCACAACTCTCCCCCCTTTCAGTCATTTCCTTCCAAAACCAAGCAGTAGCACAGTAAACGGCTTCGCTTTCCCGGGGTATATGCAATAAACATCCAACCTGTCCGTGTCCCTCTGTTCCGATCCCGCAAAAAGCAGAATTGCAATTCATCCGGCGTATGTACAAAACTGAACAAAACCAAACTTGTGGTATAGCCATACCATCATTCTATGCGGGTCTACCGTTTTTTTCGCTCCAATGCCTGATGTGACAAAGGAAATAAAGTGAGATTAAAAAGATATCAGGCATCCTTGCCACGAATGACATCCGCCATCCATCCAAGCTCGTTGACGAGCTCTTCCAGGCCCGAGTTTGGAATGGGGCTGGTCAGGAGGGGACTGTTCCCGACAGGCACATCTGTACCGTGCGATGTAACGACGCTGAGCTTCCCTTCCAAATCTGGAGCGGAAGACTGAGGGAGGCTGTATGTCGAGAGCGCGGCATCTAGATCCCTCATAAATGAAGCGCAAGCGCCCACTGTAGACTCGATACTAGGCAGCGTGACAGATTCTTCCTCGCTCGTTGAAAACAGCTCATCGTCCTCATCTTCAGAATGATAGAACGAAGGCAGAGAGGTTGAGTCGGGTGATTGAGGTGAATGTTGTGAGTAGAAGCTTGCGTCCGAGAACGAGAAGCGGGACAGCGGGGCTTGGGGCGCTGTGACTTCAAGCTGAGGCACCTCGGGAGCTGAACGAGTCGGGGGGGCGGGAACAGGTCTGTCAGGTTTGGCGATGTGGCCGTCACCGACGGTGGAAGATAATGATGGCGAGAATGATCTTTGAGTAGGAGGTGGAGATAAGGCGGTATACTGGAGACTCTCGGAGACAGCTGATGTGGCAAAGTTGTCGTCGTCCTCGTTCTCCTCCACAATATCTTCGGGAATAGCAATCGAGGGCCATTCCAAAGCGTCGGGGTCCTCTGTTGGTAAGGGTTCATCAGATAAAAACCTGCGTAGTGAATCGGGAGAAATGTCCCTAGACCTGCTTCCCTCTGACGACCTGAGACTTCGCTCATCATCCCATTGAGGCGTCTCAGCATCTGCTAAGAGAGACGAGGAACTCGCTTTGCGACTGAAAAGTTTCCGAGGGGAGAACGCCCAGCCCGATCCCGGGGACATCGACCTTGCGGATCGCTTGTGTAGGAGCTGCGGGGCGGTTCCGATCCGGCGAAACCCAGGAGTCTCTGGAGGTACCGGGGCAGGTCTTGGGGTGATGAATTTGTCTGATGGATTCATGGTCTTATAATATTCTTCGCGCAGCGAGTTCAGGGATGCACTCCGCTTCCTATTGGACTGCTCGACGGGCACCCAAAGGGTATTGCACGTCTGGCCGGGGAGATATGGACAGGTATTTGTCGACGGCAACGTTGGGTCATGCGCCTCAGAGGCGCCATCCAACTCGTACTGTAGGCCTCGGTTAGATCTAGGACGTCTATCTTAATGCGAGCAACTCACATAGTAGTAGTATGTTGCCCCCATTTTGAGCCCGCCATTTCGCTTGGGGACACTGCCACCATCACCATCGCAGATGATGTCTTTGAAAGAGTAGCATCCTCGCCATTGACCACGGTCTCGTCGAATATCACGCTCCATTGTGTATGCTCTTCCAAAGTTATCCCACGAACCAACAAGTTGAACTGTTTGAACCGAGGGGTGGGTTTCCCTGCGTCGCCGTTAGCCAGGGGTAATTTCCTAGTTGAGTGACATCGTGCCGATGTGGTGGTATTGGGCGGAGTGAAGCATGGGCATGAGACAGAAATATGCATCTCCTTGCAACTGAACACACGCCATTTAAGCTCAAGGATTTTGAGACTTAGATTAAATGAAGTGTTCTATGCATCTTTGCAGACTATCTGCAGCAAATCTCAGTTGCCCATACCGGTTCGCTCCGGATGGTACATGTGGGCAGCTGGCCGCCAGGAGAAATATCTCTCGTAATTCTCGGAACGGGGACATGGGGCGAGGCAAAATCAAACGTACGGTATGTTGAAAGTAAAGAAGGAGACCACGAGATCGAGCTCGATGATAGTAGAGGAGTGAGTGGTGAGTAGAAAAGAACCACGACGTGCACAGGGCCAGACTGAGCGGCGAATCGAAGGGAGAAAAACAGAACAGAAAACGAAAGGATTAGGATCAAAAACTCGGGACCACTAACAGCATGAAGGTAAAGAGCGTGGTTGTCGGGTCCATCACGAGGTGGTAAAAGTGGACTCGCCCGCGCTTGAGCGGACGAATCCCTAGACGGGCGGCGGGAGGGTGAGGTTGTCTTATAAGTCGAACTGCTAGATACTTGAGCTCTGGCCAGCTCCACAAACACACCCAGCCGAGATGGAGAAGTACGGAGGTACAGCGTATCTTCTATCGCCGTGATGAAAGGAGTGGGTGTTTGGCCAATGAGGGCGGCAAGATGGTGAGTGGAAGCGCCGTGATGGAGGGCGACGCAGGAGGCCCGCCGATATAAGTGGACGGCGCTTAGAAGCGACAAGCGGCGACAGCGAGGTCAATGTTTCGAGTGCCCCTGGGCTGACGTTTGTCGCTAGACCCAATCAATACCTAACCAAGGGACAGAGAGAGAGCATTGAGCTGTGCCGTCGTCGAATCCACAGGTGATGGAGGGTTTTAAAGGGGTCTGCGGCGAGGGCACATAGGTTCTCTCTGGTCGACTCGTGGGGGTTCGTTCCAATAGCTGCCCAGAGGCAGCGATTTGGGACGAAAGCGGCGCAACTGCTCTATTTCAGGCCGTCTCGTCCCAAGACGCCCTCAGCTCTGGTGCCAGCTCTCCGCGTTCCCGTCTCCAGGGGCGCCAGGAGACACAGCTGGGGTCCGGGGTTTGGCAGGACGCCAACGCTTTGGCCCCGAGCGTCGCCGAGCTCCAGGCGCGGCGACCGTAAGAGTCGAGGCAGGCGATCGATGGCGGGGATTGGCCAGGCTTTCATGCACCCGCTAATCTCGCCAGGGCTCAACCTGCCGGGAGCCCCCTGTCGACCATGTGGGAGGTTAATTGGCTTTGTTCCTCGCCCTCTTGTTCCACCAGCACTGTGTTCCTCACGCACTGTTTGAGCAGTTGCGTTGCAGTGCCGGGCGGCCGGGCGGCGGCTCACTGGCATCCTTGGGACCCTGAAGCCAGGCCGTGAGATTACTGAGAGGGCGAGCTGCCAACACGGTGCAGCACCACAAAAATATCGAGTCAAGACACGATGGAACTGCACGTGACTTTGGAAACAGTGAGCAGCAGGTCCACGCTAGCGATGTGAGACCTGTTGGCGCAGTCGCAACAAGGAACGGCGTCCAGGAAACCGGGGTGGCACTGGGCGATGTGTTGGCCATGAGTCCTGATCGAATCGGTCTCTCGCACCAGAGCGAGGGAGGTTAGCACAGACCCAGGCTGCAATGCAGCCGCGCCGGATTGGGAGACGATGATGACGATGCCGAGTTCAGCTCTCAGCCAGTCCCAAAGGTCGATGGTGGACCAGCTGGATTCAATTGCCGCATTCCTCTCATCGCATTGCATGAGGATGCAGCACGCAGCCTGCAGCCCGCAGTCCGCAGCGCCGGCAGCAAGAGTGGTCGTCCGAACACGGCCGGAGAGCGAGAAGGAAGATGCATGGATGATGATACGTCGCTGGTGTCTCAGCGTGGCCGAGGACGAAGAGCCGGCAACAAAGCCGTGGATTCGACTAAGTCCGACGGGACCATGTCTTACCACCAGGCCTGGCGTTTCCTTTCCAGGCGTTCATTCATCGCGGTCCTCTGGATCATCAAAGATTGCCGCATCGCGCAATCGATGAACACTCAATTGGGCGTAATTATCCTCAATTATTGGCAGACGACGGACGAAAATAGGTGTCGACTCGAGATTGTCAGGGGTTGGGTGGAGGCAGTTGCAGAATGGCGCACAGGCCAGTCAGCGAGCCAAGAGTCTGGGGCAATGAGGGGAGTCTCGGACCAGTGGGCCTCGCTTGCCCGATCTAAAATGGCTGCGATGCCACCAGGCCGGGCCAGCCGGTCGTTCAGCATGCCGAGTCGAGTCGCGAAAACAAAAGGGACCACCTAACATCAGAATGCTCCCAGCTCTGGCTCTCTTGCATCTGACCAACGCCAGAGTATTTTCCATTCGGCGTGAACACTACACCAATCAGCCAGGTAGCTCATGAGCTGGCTCAGGAAGACGGCCGCCCCCAGATTCAAGTAACATCACCGTTTACTTCGCACACGGGGCTGGAATGAACTGCCGAGTCAGTCAGCAGGTTCACAGCCCAGGAGCAACTATAGAATTTCCGTGGTGCAAACGCACTGCATTGCGGTGCGTCTTGCAGTGCAACCCCCGAGGCGGGACCCAGACCCAGGGATCGCGAATGGACGGTTGCCCGCAGCCTGCATCAACAATGGAGACTGACACCGGGAGCTGCAAGCCACAGAGCTGGCCACTCCCGTGGTTCCACAAGAGGGGCTCAGGGGGGCTGTCGATTGTCCTGGAACCACAAACAGCTTGTGCAATCAATTACCACAACTGACGCATGGTGACTTCCTGAGCTCTGCTACCCGTTTCGTTCCCCGCCCTGCATCAATCTTCAGATTCCTTCCTTCAGAGGCCCAGGACAGGCTGTCTCAACCAGGCGAGCTGAACCTATCCGTCTACTCATTCGACACCGAGGAAAAAGAAACGGCCCTTGACGGACATCAGCGTTGGTTGCCCGCGGAAACCAAAACAGCCCCCGCGCTTACGGGAGCAGGTCCGAGACAAACACCCACGCTCGAGATCCCACAAAGGAGTGAGGCTCATCCACATTCCCGTGGCTGCCTATCCGGCGCAGCACATCAATCACAACGGCTTCTGGAAGGATTCCTTCGCATTCCCCCAGGCTTACGGGGCCACAACACTGCAGCCCCCCCTCCTCATGCATCGGTGTTACTCTTGATCTCGGAATGATGATGCGTCCGTTCACTTGCACTTGCATGTTTCTGGGTATTGTACAATGCAATCTAATTGCGAACGCAAGGAGGCGACACAGCAACAAACTTGTGATCTCGGGCGTTTCGGAGACGGGGAGACAAAAGACGATCTCTTCGTTTCCCCCGGAGCATCAGTGTCGATCGTTTTGTCTCTGACCGCCCGTTGGCCGTCACACAACACCCAGGTTACACGGAATCTCCGAGGCGATCACTTGACTTCCGTCTCCTCGTTTCTGGCCTGGAGAGACGAGGTGAATGAATGACAGGTCCTCTGGTATTGTTGGCTGTCTCTACATTCAAATTGCACAATGACAAGTCGCGTGGCGCAGACCCCTTGCTTCAAAGCACTGTCTACGACCAGCATATATTCTCTTCCTTCGTCTTACCCCAGAACTATCTGGCGTGCGGCAAAGACAAGGCAGGCTTCCATGCTCTCACCGTGCTGCGTTCATGGCTTACAAGTATGTGACATATCGTATACTAACATAAGTACATTTGCAGCGGAAACCCGTCTGTAGGTCTTCACCAGACGAAACCACAACCGGCCCCCCGTTCTTCGACTCGACAGAAAGACCAGAAACCGGCATGTCGCCATCCATATTGTCTCACAGGTATTAACATTAAGAAGCAGGAAGCTCCCATTTTCTTTTCCTGCCACCCGATCAGACCTCTCTGATTTGCAACCATCACATTCTGGAAGACAATCCCTATCCATTCCCAAATGCCGTCCTCATCTCTTCCGGTCCATGGTAAGCCTGTCGAGGCTTTTGCCTATGTACAAATGATGCCGCCGCACAAGTCATGATGCGGCGAAACATCACCAAGCGTTTCTCTCATCTCTTCCCCTTCCTCCCTAGATCGCCAAGTTATGAGTACTAGGGAGCCCGATCAGCCCCGGAAAACGAGGGGAAGAAAAAGGACGCAAACGCCTCTGCCATGCCAAAAATTAAGTAGCGTGTTGTTTTGTGTCATCATCTCGGTGATCCAAGAAATTGGTCTTTTCCCAAAAAAAAAAAAAAAAAAAAAACCCGCCTGCCCCATGTCGCGAACAGAAGCAGCAAGATGCCCGGTCATACACGCCCAGCGAGTGTATTGGTTACAAGGGATTCGTACATACAAAATCCGACTCAAGAAGTAAAGCCGAAAGCCTCCGGTACGGCAGGGTTCACCTCTGGATCTTGCTGCTGGTCTGTCTTGGCTTGCCGTTGGCTTTCCCATTGGCGATGCTGCTGCTCTTCCCGTTTGGTGTGCTACCGTTGACCTTGCCATTGGGCGTCCCGTTCGCTTTGCCGTTGGGGGTGCCGTTCGCCTTGCCGTTGGACTCCAGCGCATGCGCCTTGGCCGCGGCAGTGGCCCTCGTGCGTTGGTACTTGAGCTTCGTGTCGCCCTCCCACCGGGTGCCGAGCAATCTGTCCCAGATGGTGAAGAATGGCTGAGAGAAGTTGTTCTTGATGCCCCAGCTCTGATGGTGGATATCGTGGTAAGCTGCATTGTTGCTGGTGATGTGCTGTAGCGGATCCCAGGGGAGTGCGTAGCCGCAGTGATCGTCAACCGTCTTCATCATGGAACCAACGAAGTAGTACATGCCCAGTCGTGGGGTCATGAACGATGCCTTGTAAGCGAGGGCGGCCCCGAGCGTATCGAGGACAAAACCCTCGACTGGGTGGTTGTAGAGAGCACCGTAGGCATACGGAACGTAGAGACGGTGGTGGCGAGCGTGCCAATGTGCTGTTGAGTAGGATCAGTATCTCGGCTCCGCGCGGAATATGGCATTCTTCTGCGACTTACTGTACATCCACTTGTTGACATGCATGGCACGGTGCCAGAAATATTGCCATGTGTCCAAGAAGCAGACGGCGACCCAGACCTGGAAGGTTGGGATGATGACCCAGTAAATTGCTTTCGCCACCACGATCTCCCACATGGCAAACGCAGGGACCTGGGCTCCGCTGATGCCATCAAGCTGGGTGGTCAGGAACGGATAATGCCCACCGGCCAGAGCGCCAGCCAGCAGCGGGTGGGAGGCGGCCATGTTCTTGGAGATCGATGCCGCATTGAGTCCGAGCATGCCGAGGATCGCGGGGAGTGCCCGCTGCGCGACGCGGATGCGCGTCGCCCATACACCCACGTCGTAATCCTCCATCCCGGTCATCTGTTGCGCTTCGGTCAGATTTAAGACAGCCGATGTGCCAATCTGAAGTATTTGCTCGGCAATGACATCGCGCAAAACTTGGAATCGCGTGACCAGGTTGCGTTGTGTGATCTCCTCGGGCGTGTGCAATCGGTGCTGTGGGAAAAGGTCGAAGACATCGATGCAGTGGAAGAACATGGACACGGCCCAGTAGGCGATGTGCGGGGCAATGAGCGACAGCCAGAAGTCGGATATGAAGGGAAGAAGGTCGGGCATGGGCCGCAACTCGTAAGCCGGGAGCGGCGGGAGGTCGGACGCGGAAGTCATGTTCGCCATGATGGGCGGCGGGTTGTCGGGCGGGTGTGCGACCGGGCGATCCGGGATCGCGTCGACGCGACCAGCCAGGTGGCAGCTGCTGTTTTCGTGTCTTTTGTCTGTTTATCTCAACGCGAGTCCGAAAAGCAAAACCGGAGGAGGGAGTATTCGTCGCACAAGTGCACAGCGGCGCCCGACGTGGAAAGGGAATTTGTATACGACTACAAGTAAAGGAGACGGATTGTCGTAAAAGCCCGGGGTTGCGGATTGCCGTGGCGTGCACGTCCGTTTTTATCAATCTCGCTTGTCGCGATTGGCAGCTGATTCGTCCAGAGCGTCTCGCCACCAGTCGAACGACTTTTCATTCGCCTCGCCTCCACAACACAAGGGCTTGAAGCTTCAAGGAATGTTGGTCGAGCGAGTATCAGACGGCTGTCAGGCCATGTGCTGGCGCTGCTTATTCATGCCCTTCGTCACCATCACCGTCCCTTTCCGAGATTTTTAGTGCCGGCGATTGGATGGGTAGGGGCGGGTACTGACCATCGAAGAGGCTTGGCAGGGGCCGGACGTGTAATCAAGTGCACTTAGCACTCACGGCATTTCTTTTAGTTCTGAACCTCAAAAGGTTTGGGGAGAGAACTTTCATTTCCATGTGCACAATTTATTATGTGATGCCAATATAGTCCGTGACCTCCAAGACAGCCAGCCCTGCCAAGCGATTCCAGCGCGATATCACTGTTCTAGTTGGTAGAGAATCCCCTTCATGAAGTCGGTGGGCATTTATGTGTGAATTCATGGCGTCTGATTCCCATCAGATCCGCAATTTCAATAAACCGTAAAGCAACACCCAGCCAATATCTTCCTACAAAGACAGCCACTGGCAGAGGCAACTCCCTTCCAATTTCAGGCTTTTAAGAATAGGGGGGTTGTCCCGCTACCAATGTTTTCATAGCAACGGTTGTGATTATAAACATTATACCCCTCCTGTGTCAAATTTCCTTAGTACGAGAATTGCTCAGTAGCAGGGCAGAGGGTTATTCTCTCCCACCTGCCCCAGAAATCAGGAGAGTTTTCATGGAAGGTAGGGTAGATGCCTCATGTAAGTAAAGTTTGATCAAATGTCTACTTCTGGTGAAGTCGACCTGATGGCTAAAACGGTACAAAGTTCGCATGAAGCGGCCTGCCCATGCGGTGCCATCCCTGAAATCAGACGACCTAGACTTCGTACACCGGGTGGCCGTCTGTCACAAATTGCAGTTAAACTGGGCTTCGCACTTACTTGCTTTCTGTGTGTATCATTGAACCGCAGCCCAGACAAAGCTACTTGATTGCTGCCGAGGTCGTGCAACGGTAACAATTGGTGAGAATGGAGGGCCTAGTTGGCTTGCCTTCAATCGCTCAGATCTTGGCTTTAAAGCTCTGTTCTTTTGTGAGCTTGTTAGATGGATCACCCTCTACTCTCGCGATAGTTCAGAGAAAGCAGAGAACGTGGAGCTTCCATGGCCATCAGAAACTGACGACAGGAGAGTCAGTCTGTTACACGAAACCTTGCCAAGCATTTAAACCGCACTAAGCTTAAAATGGAAAAGCGCAGACCGAAATCTTGCCCCTCACCCCTCCAACCCCTCCTTGAGTGCCTCTCGCCCATTTTTTATTTCAACTAATTCTCCCGACCTTGCTTCCTCGAGACTCCTTCTTATCCTCGATAGACTTGCTCGCCTTCCAGTCCTCCGATCAATTTCATTCAAGATGATTATCTTCAAGGTAAGGACCCATTTTACAGTGTCGCACATGTCGCGACTACCTATGGCTTGCGGCTTGTCGCATGCCTCGTTTTGGACCAGCTAACCTGAGCGCTGCTTCCCAGGATGCCCTCACCGATGACGAGATCATCTCGGACTCGTACGACATGAAGGAGGTCGATGGCGTTGTCTACGAAGTCGACTGCGCCATGATCACCGAGGGCGCTGTCCACGTCGGTTCGTAACCCCCCCGCTCACATTTCCATCGCGCTCGGGAAATGAACGATCGAGGCACACAGGAATCCTTCGCTAACCGCATACCTCTAGATACTGGCGCCAACGCTTCCGCTGAGGAGGCCGAAGAGGGAGTCGAGGATACCGCCATCAAGGTCAACAACGTCGTCAACTCTTTCCGCCTCCAAAGCACCCAGTTCGACAAGAAGTCGTACCTGAGTTACCTGAAGGGTATGTTTATCACGTTGCTTCATCCCCTAAGAGGGGAAAAGCCAGAGCTAATCACTGCTGGTAAAAATTTACAGGTTATATGAAGTCTGTCAAGAAGTTCCTCCAAGACGCTGGCAAGTCTGAGGAGGAGGTCAAGGAATTCGAGACCAAGGCCCAGACTTTCGCCAAGAAGGTCATTGGCAGCTTCAAGGACTGGGAGTTCTACACCGGCGAGTCGATGAACCCTGACGGAATGTAAGTCTTGCATCCTGCCACCCCACCCCATCAAGATATCGGATCACTGACGTTACTCAACAGGGTCGTCCTCCTCAACTACCGCGAGGATGGTACCACCCCCTACGTCGTCGTCTGGAAGCACGGTCTCACGCAGATGAAGGTTTAAGAGGTCGGCTACATGGCCAACCTAATACCCGTTGTGTTCTTCAGCAGCCTGCCTGGAACAATCTCAAAAATGCTGAGTGTTTGGGGAAATATACAGCAAACTAAGAGTTGTTCCATTTCACGATACCTTATGTAAAGAGCCTGGTTTTCTCGGATCTAACTGCTGTGTCATCACAATTTTAAGACTCTATGTGTTCCGATGTTCTTTTTCCGGGTCATGCTGATACCATGCAATTCACCCAAACGCCCAGCGCACTGCAACCACCTCATCGTTCTGATTCCCAGTTCTCAAAATTGAGGTCTAGTTGCAAGCGGTACGGGCGGAGGTGTCTCGCCACCACTGCCCCCTCCGAACCTCTTGGGCGGCGGAGGTGGAGGTGCGGGCTTCTTTTTGGCCAACAACGCAGCGGCCGAGGCTGCCTGTCCCATACTGTTCTCTTCGTTCCCGTCATGCTGGTTCACCCGTCCTCCATATTTGCCGTACAGGCTACTCGGAGAGCGCAGACCTGTTGAGACCTGTTCGCCATGCCTCTGGCGAAAGTTGTTTGCTGTTGATGCTGCAGCACGTGCATCTGACAGTGACACGGCGCTTGGGTCTTGACGAAACGCTGCAGCAGTCTGGACGGCGGCGCGTTTTTGTTCCAATAAAGTGCCCTGGTCTGGGGTTGGCGACGGTTGTGATTGGGAGTTTCCGAGCCGCGAGAAGCGTGACTGGAGTTTATTGAGTTGATCCGCTCCCGGGGAATCTGTAAATGGTGGTGGTGGTGCGAGGGTTTGCGCTTGCGAGGAGCCTGAAGCGGTGCTAGATGTTCCGATACCAAAGCCCGGAACTTTAATTCCAGCTGCCCCAAGACGGTCTATTGCGCCTTGATTCAATCGCATGGGGCTGCCTGGAGAGTCGGCACGTGTCGGGAGGGCCGGGGGCGCAGCAAGGGGTTTCTGTGGAACTGTGCTTC
>Ga0247780_1000419_pt1 | contig 41070 bp, 49 predicted proteins | sample UWRJL079202R5_FD_179927 | JGI IMG/M metagenome (GOLD analysis project Ga0247780, IMG submission 179927) | Plant litter microbial communities from Arlington Agricultural Research Station in Wisconsin, United States - UWRJ-L079-202R-5 | ecosystem: Environmental > Terrestrial > Plant litter >...
TAACTTGGGGGAATTTCTGTTGCAGAAAACAATCACATTTTGCTTCTTTGTAAAGCCACTACCCTGTCTCTGTCTTTGTTTCTAAACTCTCAATCTCTATTCTTCCGCCTCTTACCCCTAGCCCCATTGAAATTCAAACAAAATGCACGAAAACTGAAAGCATTACCCCCTCGCCCTCGCCAACCACCGATCCAACATGGCATTAAACGTCCCCGGATCCTGCAGCGGCGCAAAAATGCCCCACATCCGGCAGCAACACCAAGCTCGATCCCCTCACCATACCCTTCATGTCCCCCACAACCCTCCTCAGCACAATCTCCTCCTCCGCCCCATCCGTGAACCACACAATCGGCGCCCCCCTCTCATCCTCATAAAGCGTCTTGATCCCCCCGAAATCCCTCTCCCCCCACGTCGGCAACACCCCCTGCATGGCATCCATCCTCCCCTTGAAAACCTCCCACGCCCCCTTGGCCGGCTTTACCGCCTCATACTCACTCTGCATCCTTCCTGCGAGATTTGCTAGGAAGGGAATCCCCAACAGCCCGGTCACATTCAGCTGGTCAGGACGGTAGTTCGCCCCGAAGAGGAACGCCCTTTCGATTAATGAGGAGTAGGAAGGGGACATGAGTATCTGAAGCGCGGTGTTGGCCCCGTCGGACCAGCCTATCACCGCTACGCGGGGGACGTTCAGGTGCGAGAGAAGGGCGACGACGTCGGAGGCGAAGAGGGCGTAGGAGAGGGGGAGGGAGAGGTCGTCGGTGGAGCGGCCGTGGGCGCGGGTGTCGAGGGCGATGATGGGGCGGTGCGGGTGGGTGTAGGTGAGGTGGGTGATTTGGTGGGAGTACCAGCGGGAGGAGATCTTGCCGCCGTGGAGGAGGAGGATGGGAAGAGGTGATTTGGGGGAATGGGGGAGGAGGGGGGCGCCGTGGAGGGTGTCTGGCACGTGGTGTTAGTGGTTTGGTTTCAAAATGTAAAGTGTTGAGGGAAGAAAGCGTCTATATGGAGGTGGTATGAAGATTCGGTCGCACTTACAGAAGAGGGATATATTGTTGATTGAGGCGAAGCCGGAGAAGCGTGCTGGAGGGGGAGACGGTGTGGACGGAAGGGTGGCATAAAGGGGCTTGTATGCTGGGGCAGGACCTGGAGGCGGAGGCGGAGGGGGAGCAGCCATTATTGCTGTGAAGAATAGAGAGAGAGGGGAAAAGGATGCATTTTGGCAGGAGTAATTATGACGAGTGATGGGCTAAGTTGAGGGTGAATGAGAACGGTAATATACCGGTAGGTGAAGCTGAGGGGCGACTTCTTATTACTGATACCCCTGAGTGTTACTGACAGGTTGCGGGTTTATTTAGCGGAGGTATCATTGAGTTCCTTGGCATACTTTGAGTTTCGAGATGCTGACAAGCTGCAGCTATCATCAACCGTCAATGCAAGAGATGTATTACCAACTCACAACTGTAACGACATCTACCTACACTAGCAATTTCATAACAGCGACTGAGCAAAAAGTCGTATGTCGCTTGACAGCGATTCCTGGCTTTTGACGCGACTAGAGGTAGCTTGGCTGAGCCTGTAGGGTCAGCACTTGGGTCGTATAAGTCTTGGCTGTCATGCTGAGCTGATGGGCTTAGTAATCCCCCATGGTTTATTGTCTCGACTCGCACTAGCTCTCACTCTTTGTGAGATTGCGATGATTGTCTGGGTTGTATACCAGGTAGGTACCTTTAATACCTACTCCTGACGTGCCGAGAGAGGGCTGAAATGGGCGGCAGATGCACCACAGGGGGTTACCCGCACATAACCTTATTGAAAACATCGATGCGGAGCACGCAACGGCCATAGTGTTTTGCCCACTTTAGCGCAACCAACGCACATTTTTCAATTACAGCAGGACTACGCCAAATTCAGGCTAACCTGTCGATACAAATAATGCACGGCGGAAACCTGCATCCGACGAAGCCCAGAACACAGGACGTTGCACCCAACATGCGGCTAATGCGGCGGCCATGTGCATGCCATACAGCGAGACGCTGTCTCACAGCTACTTTGATATCAATTGTTTACTTCCAGTCACATCATGCTGTGTCCAAGCTGTGTCTGTTCGCCCAAAACTGCCGCGGTCATTCCCGCACTGTTACCGCGCCAAAACACCGACTAAAAGGGCACTAGACCGCCCCTAGGCCACAATGACATGGGTTTTAACTCCGATGGAGGAATTGACAGGAGGATGGCGTCACAGCTCTGCGGCCGGTACGATCCGATCAGACGAAATCTTTTGGCCTCCTCTCGCCAGCGGTATAACCAGCCGCGCTTTCCCCAGTGTTTTGCGAAATACTCCGTTTCTAGTGGCCAATCCCGATCCCTGAGCTGCCCGTTGTCACCGACCCCCACCGACGCCCCGGATCCTGCCGTGCATAATCGTGACGCGAACGACCCAACTCGGTCGCCGGCATCCGACACTGCGGCAGAGGTAGTGCCCTTTATCGGAACGATTCCCGCCACTCAAAACCAACGCCCTCCCTCCCTGTTTTGCGGCCGCCGGGTTCATCCTCCGACGAGACAAGATGGACGCACCTGATGACAAGACCAGACCAGGGGCAGACGGCACTCCCGAAAAGGGGCTGCAGGGTACGTCACCCCGCGACTCGTCGACCGACATCGTCTCTGAAGAAGAAACACCACAACCACCACAACCTCTTACCTCCAGACAGAGGAAATTGGCCCTCCTCCGCCGAGCATGGAAATGGACGCCCAAGCCCTCACGATACGACCCCGCCAATCCGCCCAAGTTCACCGTGTGGACCAACATCCTCTTCGCATTCGCAGGATGCTTCACCGTCTCCAACCTCTACTACAACCAGGCCGTGCTCAACCGCATCGCCGACACCTTCGACGTCAGCTTTGAAAAGGCCTCCTCAATCGCCACCCTCATGCAAGCCGGCTATGCCGCCGGACTCCTCTTCATCTGTCCGCTCGGTGATCTCTTCCCGCGGCGTCCGTTCATCCTCGGTCTGGTCGGCTTCACCGCAACTCTGGTCCGTCTTTACCTATCAGCCCCAAAACATCCCCAATATCTGTATACTGACTCTGAACAGTGGCTCGCCCTCTGCCTAACCACCTCCTTCACCACCTTCGCCGCCATCTCCTTCATCTGCGGCGCCACCACCGTAACCCCCCAGCTCATGCTCCCCCTCGTCGGCGACCTCGCCCCTCCCCATCGCCGCGCCTCCTCCCTCGCCATCGTCGTCTCCGGCCTCTCCCTCGGAGTCCTTGTCGCGCGAATCCTCGCCGGTGTGATGGCCAACTACACTTCCTGGCGCAACATCTACTGGTTCGGCCTCGGCGTTCAATTCCTCGTGCTGGCGCTGCTGTACGTCTGGATGCCTGCCTACCCGTCCAAGAATCCGGACGGGTTGAATTACTTCAAGATGCTCGGGGCGGTGGTGTATCTGCTATTCACAGAGCCGTTGCTGTTCCAGGCGAGCGTGGTGGCGTTTCTGCTGAGCGCGACGTTTACGTCGTACTGGACGACGCTGTCGTTCTTGCTGGCGTCGCCGCCGTACGAGTACTCGTCCATGGTGATTGGGTTGTTTGGTTTGATCGGGGTGATTGTCATTCTGTCTGCGCCGGTGTATTCGCGGCTGGTGATTGACAAGGTGGTGCCGCTATTTTCGGCCATCTTGGGGCTAGGGGTTGAGCTGGTAGGACTGATTATCGGGACGAGCATTGGGTCGTTCAATGTCGCGGGGCCGGTGATCCAGGCGATTACGATTGATATCGGGGCGCAGTTCACGCAGATTGCGAACCGGGCGGCGATCTATGGCATCCAGCCGGATAAGAGGAATAGGGTCAATACGGCGTATATGGTTGCTGCTTTCTCGGGACAGTTGACGGGTACAGCGGTGGGAAATCGGCTGTATGCGCAAGGCGGGTGGGTGTACAGTGGGAGTTGTAGTAGTAAGTCTGTCGTTCCTTTTCGGAATATTGTTTGCTAACGGGTGTTTGTAGTCGCGTTCATCAGCTTCGCCATCATTGTATGTCTTGCTCGTGGACCGAGAGAGCAGAGATGGTTTGGGTGGACCGGAGGGTGGGCGATTCGCAAGGACGATTTGCCCCCTCAAAAGGGAGAGACCGTGACAGAGAAGGCGCTTGAGGAGGCTACGTCCCTGAAGGACGTGAATCAAAAGGAAACCGGGTCGCAAAACGCATCGAAATAGATTCCGGGTATAAGACCACGCACACAGACAGACAGCAGAGCCGTGCCTGCCCGTTATTACATCATCCAAAGCGTCAGAGCCAAAATCGAGTTATCATCCAACACATCCAAGCGCCAAACTCCATCGTCATCTCATCCAAAAACGATCCTTCCATAACCCATCCGACCCAAAACCCCAACGACCTACAGTTAGTGATCGTGGTCGTAGAGACTACGCTGCTGTTGCTGCATCAGATCCTTCTCGTTGTCCTCATGGTCCGTCTGCTTCACCCTCTGGTGCTTCGAGCATCTCCAGACGAGGAACCAAATCGGAAGTCCTATAACCAAAAGACCGCCGACCAAGACACCATAACCCATCATGAACAAGTGATTCCGCTCCGCGAGTTGCAGGCCCCTATGTCACGTTAGCATCCTCCTTCGAAGCATCGGAAAAGAGTGTCAACTCACAGCCCACCATTCACAACCAACATAACCCAAATCAACCTCCCCGTCCAGCGATGAATCTTGCTCAAAATGCCATCATGCTTCGAGGGGTCCTCCCCTCTCTTCTTCAACCCCTGTCTTACAACCGCCATGGCAATTCCCCACAAGAACATGGCAAACAGCAGCGCCACGGCCAACAAGCCCAAGATTTGATGTCCCGATTGGAATCTTCTGGTCGCAAATTGGATGTTGCTGATCAGAACCCCCGAAACGAATCCTCCGATCACCATCCCAACATACACCGTTGCCGAAATGGAATGAATAATCGGCCATCTGCGCAGCGCGCCGGCGACAAAGAAGTCCATCGGGGCGACCACCAAGGTGGCGATGACGAAAACAATCCCGTGCGCGGTGGAGGGGCTCTCGCGCCGAAAGCCGGAAGTTGAACCGCTGAAATAACCGCCCCGGCTCAAGGCATTGGAGGTCTTTAGTTCAGGCAAGGGGACTCCGCCTGGTCCAGTAGCCGCCACCAGATCCATCGTGGCACGGCCGGCGCCGATGTGGCGGCGGATGCCGGCGTTGGGGTCGTCGGAGGACAGGTCCATGTTGGGGCCGAGCGCCCACAGCATGCTCTGGGCGGTGGAGTTGGTGTCGACCGAGCCGCGGGCCCAGGTGCGACAGTTGAAGCAGGTGCCATTGACGATCATCCCGTTCTTGCCAACGCTGGAAGAGTAGGAGGTGAAGCGGATGGAGGAGTTGTACTCGGGCTCGATGTAGTCGGTGCCCATGCGCGGGCTGATGACCATCAGGCGGTTGTTGGCAGAGGGGTACATGACCATCATGAGGGAGTCCGCCATCGTGTTCCCGAAGCCGAAGGCCACATATTGGAAGTGGATGGGCGCGGCGACATAGAAGTTGATATCGTTGCTGTCGCCTGGCGGGATGTTGACGGAGATTATGGTGTCGATGTTCTCGATGCCTGGTTGGAGGTCCGAGTTTCCGAGGAAGAGGGTTGCGGCTGCTGCTTTCACTGCTTGAGATTGCAACAAGACGGCTTTTGGCCGTGTTAGTGGGGCTTGAGGTGACGATTGGGGACAACTTACAGAGCAGTATCCCCAGCAACGACATTGCGGGACGCGCCCCGGTGGCTCGAGAAGCCATCATTTCATTCAAGGTTGGTCTTCGATGGCAGTGATGTGAGTTCCACTGCAATGATGGAGGGGCTTCTGGGGGAACGGTGACCAGGAATGGTTTGTGGGCTTTCCAGAAGCGCCCCTTCCTCAACTTATCAACTTGTCAGTTTGCCAAGCAGTGCCGGATGCCAAGCATGGGGTGAGGTGCGGTCAGACATCAGGGGCGGCGGCTAGCCAGCGCATGGAGGGCATGATGATTGGGTGGTCCTGCTGTTGAGCGCCCGCCAGCCCGAATTTGCTCCCATCACAATGTCTGCCTAAAAATAGGGCAAGGGGCCGTCATTGAGGCTAGGCCGGTTCGAGTTACCCAATCGCGCTTTGGAAGGATTTGCTTTGGTGAAAGGGCGTTGTCCGGGAGATTCCTTCCCAAATATGCAGAGTTCTTGCCTGCATTGCGACACAAGTGGACACCTTATACTGGATCTGGCCCTGAAAAACGCAATGCATTACGCGGCCTCAACTAGACTCCTTCAAAAACCTCGACTACTCATCGCCAACCGCATGATGAGGAGCTTTGGTTGCGATTGAAGCAACCTGGCGACCGCTTTGGCAGGACAACGACTGGTTACACAACAGGTCGAACGAGCGGGAAACCACTTATTACCTGATCGGTATCGAGTTGCAGCCTTAGATGATAGACCCGGATTGACAAATGGGCAGACATTCACCAACGATTGCGCGTTCATCATGAGAAAACCCCCCAGCGGTGTCGCATTGTTTCTAGGTCTACTGGCTGCGATCGAGTCCCATGTTGAGTCTGAGCGAGGAATCAAGGGAAGTCACTTCCCCCAACATCACCACGGATATTGCCCCAAAACTGTAATTCTGCCCGTTAACAGCTCGAACCCGTACAACATTGCCCCATCCCTCCCAGTGACAGCGTTCCGGCCCATTACTTCCTGCTCCAGCAGCAGCTGAAGACCACACACATCTAAATGCCATGCCGCAACCTTGTCTTCTTCCTCCTGCCTCGTAACAATCCAGTTCTGAAGCTCATCCATGTCTCTGTTCAGCCTCTGCGCAAGTGCGACTCCGATGCGCTCGTGGACATACTCCACCAATCCTGCAAAGAGGGCCATCTGGCTATAGTGGCGGCTGGCGCCGCGGCGCGGAGGGCCCATCCAGATCGGCTCATAGTCGAGATGCGTGACCTGGTAGATGTGCAGGTAGCCGTCGATCCAGTGCGAGGGGAGGGTCAGTTCGAGTCGGCGAGGTGGGTTGAGCGAGGTCCAGAGAGCGGTGCCAAGCACCCGCTCGCATAGCTGGAGACGCATTTGCGAGGTTGCCCAGGCTGCGACCTGTTGGAAGAAAAGACGCTAGATATTAGGTGACATATAGGTAGGTATTTCTAAGCCAATAATCTCGTAACAACCCTCAAGTGTCGAAATGGGCGTCTTAGCCTGTCCAACTGCTGGGAAACGTTGTCGCGGCCAAGCTGGGCTGTCATGACCGCTCGAGCAAAAGGCAATGAGCAGGGAGGCAGAGAGCATGAATAACACACACGTTCAAGTCACGAAACAGCAGGCCAAAGACGGGAAGGAAGAAAGTCAGACGGCAACTTACACGCATGGCGAAGTCAATCGAGTGTTCTTCGGTGTGCCACTAGTGTATCTCGCCGTCCTCAAAAGGCTGGAAACTAAGGGGCGAGGAGATAATCTGGCGTGCAGCCGTGAGGATGTGTCGCCGAGGGATTATCGGCAGCCAGAGATTTGGATTCTCTGCGGACATTGCGACGGCAATGGCGGTGATGGCCGCGATGGTGGGAGAATGCGAACCTTTTTGCTGCGTGGAAAATGGTTCGAGATGTGTGTTTGGTGAGCGTTTATATGTGCTCAAGTGGCGGGTTGGTTCTGTGAGATATATAGGACAGAACTTGTGAACTGGGCGAGACCGGATTCTGTGTTCTGTGAGAGAATAAATAAATCAAAAAGAAAATGAGCAATTGGGATGGCAGTGTGGGTCAGTTGTCAGTTATCAGTCAGTCAGTCAGTCACGAAATTCGGCTGCGCGGTGAATCACTGGATTGATTACTTTGTATCTATAAGAATGTGGCCATTGTACTGCTAAAACAAGTGCTTGCCATTGTATTTCTCACCGTGTTTGACAGATAAATACAACAAGGCGGTCATAATCATCACGATAGAGTCACGGGGTGTTTTCTTATGTTTTGAGTCTTGATTGTTCCCATGACCCTTCCCATTCAAGCATTTCCCTCCAGCCTCCAGTCGTTACACTCTACGAGAGACTACCAGACCTCACAAGTGGGCGCCCTGTCCTCGCACTTGAAACTGTCCAAAAAACCTTGAGTATTTGCCATGGTTCCCAGGATCCTTGCCCACTCCGGCCCATGCCCGTCCGTGTGGATACGGGCCACCGCCGTCTCAGGGCGCTGCTTACTGCACCACCAATTCGCGTAGCTCACGAAGAAGAGCTGGCTCTTAGTAAAGTGCTGCAAGCCTGGGAGGTGGGCCGATGTGTCTGGGTTGCGGCCGTTTGCGGCGCGGCGGGCTCTCCAGGCCTGGAACAACGTCGAGACCCCGCCGGCGTCGGCGATGTTATCATCCAGCGTCAGCTGGCCATCGACGTGCAGAAGCCTGCCATCGGGCCCTGGAACCGTAAAGTTGGAGTACTGGTCTACGAAGCACTCGGCCAGTTCCGCGAACGTCTCGGCCGTCTTGTTGTCCCACCAGCCGTCGATGTATCGCCCGTTCTGATCGTAGCGACGGCCCGTCGCGTCAAGCGAGTGCGATACCTCGTGTTAGATGACGAAGCCAAAGGCACCGTATGTGATGTAATCGGGGACGTTGGCACTCCGGACGGGGAACTACATGACCCCCGCCGGGATCTTGATGTTGTTTCCGGCCGAATAGTACGAGGCATTCACAATGGTGACGCTCGTGGGCCATCGGCCATGATCCACCGGTTTTCCCATCATCGACCATCTGTCCTTTACGGAGAACATGTCAGAATCTAGCACTCATGGCCAATTGTGGTGATGATTGTGTATTGTTGTTGTTCTGTGGAAGAGAAGCTCTGGCCTACAGGGTCCCCTATTGCCAAGCCGGCTACTTCCGCGAATGGCTCCAATTGCTTATATAAGCTGACAGAACATGGCCATGGAAAGGGCATTTTGAAAATACGTGCCGGGGCTGATGCGGAGTGTCTTGTAGAAGGACCTGAGGGCATCTGGATTGGTAATATCCGGACTCTGCGTCGGGTAGCCGATGTATGGCGTTATGTTGCGCACCTTCTCCATCGCCTTCTCGGCCGTCTCGGCATCCATCCATGTGCTTCGCTTCAACGTTGCGATAAACTGATTCTTGATATCGGAAACGACCTGACCCCCGAAATCCTTGGCGGCTTCCGAAAATCCCCGTTCGACGAAGAATCGGCCGAGCATCCAAGCGAGGCTTTTGTCAACATGGCCAGTACAGATGTGCCAACGCTCGGTCCAGGAGTCAGGCGCAAGGCCTTCGAGTTGGTGAACAAAGGTTGCGTATGGCTTGACGACTGGCGAGTCGATGTAAGGTTAGAATACCTGCGTTGCCTTCCAGACGAGGTAGCTGCGCAGAGCCGCGTTGCTGGATCCGCTGATAATGTCTTCGAGTTTCCGCATGTAATTGGGCGCCGGAACAATCAGCCGCTCCACTTTGTAGTTGGGCGGTAAGCCTGAAAAGATGTTTGACATGCTGATACTAGGCGTTAATGCCGAGGCGTCTCGGAGCTTCTCACAACCTGTTTGGAGCGAACGCGGTCGTACAACACTGCCAAGGCCCCGAGGACTAGGAGTGCACCACATAAAAGTCAACTGCGACGTTGAAGTCGGCCACGAGTCACTTGATGGGCATTCGTTTTTGAGATGCTCATCTTCTCTGGAGCTATGGAGAGGGACGCCGGATATGCCATGAGAAATATAGGTACCTAGTCCGGTCAGTCTCTGTCGTCGGTCTCGACACAGCTGAAAGAAGACAACTCTGCTGGAATCTAAGTATAGGAGACGGTACAAAAAGAAGAAAGGGACCTAAATTATAAGCACAAGACATCTGTGCGGTTGTGGCACAGTAAGACTATCGGTAGGCAACTGAAGCCGGCTGAAATGTCGCTGTAGCCTGCGTCACCTACCTATCAAGCCGTAACTGTGTCTTGTTGCAAGCCATGCGGATTCTGGAGGGCGCCAAATAGGTGGGTGTGAAATTAATGTTGTTTAATTGAACAAGTTTGGAGCGACAAACCGGCAGACAAAAAATTTGCAAGGAAACGCGACAAGCCCAAGGGATCCCGTCATTGGCCTGGTTAGGAAACTTGGGCTACCTGTTTCCCATGTCAGAGAAGTCACTCCCTATTTACAAGCGCCTTTCTTGTGAACACTCGATTGCCAGACCTCCTTGTCGTGCATAGACCTTCTCACTCGCCCTTGCTCAAACACCCAGATCATCCGCCACGCCAACAAGGACAATACTACCAGCGAACTCTCCCTCTACGCCGAGAGGCAACATGTGCAGCCTTATCCTCAAACCACAAAACTGGACAAAGCGAGTTCCTCCCCCTATGTCTAGCATATCAACCCTATTGGCTTCGATGCCGCTCTCCAAGACCTGACGGATCTGCGTGTTCACAAAGACCGCCAGGGTCTCGAACACAAGCATGTCTTCAAGCGGATTGCCAAAGTTGGCAGCCCGTGACGCGGGCGGCATCCAAACTGGTGCGACGTCGCTGTTCAGCGTCAAGAAGCGCTCGAAGGCAATGACGAAGCAATCCAGCTGCATGCCGGGGACGGTGAAGTCCGATGGCGGACGCACCGCGTCGATCTCAGGCTGTTGGAAAGCCAAGCCTGGGCAGAGATATGGGTAGTTAGTATTTTGTCGTCTGACGGGATCGGCTTCGTGTTCGGACGGAGGGCGTCGAGCATATCGGAGGCGTTCAAGGCCGCACTCATACGCATCGCGGACTTGGTTCCACGCCATCGTGCCGAGCAGGCGGTGGAAGAGCTGGTTGGTCATATCGTTGAGGGCCCAGTCGAAAATCCGTTCGTAGAAGGGGTCGGTGGAACCGGGCTCGCCCGTCCAGGGGAAGATGTCGCCCGTGCGGAGAGGCGCGTACCATGCCGGCGTCATGAGGTGTTGCCGGGCAGCCTGTCGGACGCGGCTGCGCGGAACAAAAGGAAGGAATCGTGTTGACGACATGGTGGGCGAGGCGGGCGGGTCTACTGTCGGGAACGGGGCCGGGGCCGGTTGCGATGAAAACATCAGGTGAAAGGGGGATCTGCTGGCTACACGTGTTTAGTATGAATTTGGGGGCTGCGTTAGAGATCAAAACATTTGGAAATGGGTGGCTTACGTTTCTGCTGTTCGAGAACACACTGGTCAGCGATAGAGCAGCGAGCCTGTGTTGCAAAGCGCGGTGGTTTTTGTGACTGTGCAGTGGCAGACTGCCACTCCCAGGCTCGAGGAAGGAAGGAGCCACTGGCCGACAACAACCCAGCCGAAAGATTTCTCCTATAACTCGAACACACCTCGATACATCTTCTACTTCTATCTAGGGATCCCGCGATATCTTATTACACCAACTCGGGCGATTTGATCCCTAGCGACGATGGACAAAGAAAGCAAGGAATGTGTCTTCTTTCTTCTTCCCCCTCTCGACGACAAAGAACCTGAACCAGCTCAAGTTTGCCTCGCACAACCACACTGTTTCCAATCTATAATGGTATTGTTCTGCCACCACTGGCATGATCTGACATACCTATATAATCAAGCCACAGTTACCAGCCACAACTGCGAGTCTCAACTTCAGTATCACCATCATAACAAAAACACTCTGGCTGAAGGATCCCTCACCGGCGCACATACCGATACAAAAGCCTTTCATCCTCCGCTCAGAAGCCTCGCCGTTGGCACGCTGCACCGAAATCATCTACAGTACCTCATTTTCCCTTTTTTCACACTTCCGCTTTCCCTCATTCGGAATGTCCGCCCCCATCACTCTCCCCACTAATGCCGTGTTTCTAGTCCTAGCCAGGACCCTTACAATAAAGCATTCGTACCGCATAAGCCCATCAGGCGTCACATTCCCGTGGGAGCAGAGCCAACGCCACCCCCACCGACTCGCTCGTCTCATCCGCCGCTGGTTCCTTCGCGAGCTGCGCTTGCAGGTTTGCCAGCATCTGTGTGGCGACCAGTACAACGACACGGTTGAAGGTATTGCCCGCTTTCTTGAGACTCAAACCCCTGGCCCTGGTGGTCAGCGGAGGTATCAAATCATGCCCAGCAGCGATTTTAAGCTTCCTAGCTCTTGGGGGGATGCTTACATCCAGTTCCTCAAGCTTCGTGGTATCAACAGCTCCGCTATTCTTTCACGCAAGGTGATGCGCCGCTTCGCTAAGCAAGCCTTCGGAACACGGTTGAACGCGCTGCTTCTGGAGCAGTTTGACGAGATGCAGACATACTTGCGATGCCACCTGAGCGAGAAGACTTACCAGCGCTTCGACATCCTGAACCTCGGTCTCAAGTTTGAAGCCGTGATGTGGGTGAGGAAGCAGAATTCCGGCCCGCACCGGATGGACAGCAGGTTTGTTGGCGGCGCTAGGATTTTGACCGCCGACGATGAGTATATTGACCCGGCTGGCCCAGCGTTTCTGGATCAGTGTCGTCGAATTTCGTGTGTAAGTCCTTCCCTATTTACATCAGGGCTGTTTTGAAGGCACCTGAAAGTGGTGGCCTGAATAATAGATTGGCCGGTCGTGCGTATAGGGTCCGGAAGAAATCCTGAATGTTGGATATTCTGGACGCCAAGTGGGGGAAGGGAGGATGGAGATAGCGGTTTAGATACAACGACCTAAATGGCAGTCGTGTCAGCATTGATCTGGAGACTCATGGTGTCCGTGGTCTGTGATACTAATACCTCAAATAAATGGAATAGTGATGAAAACCCAAGATCCTAAGTACGGTGAATGAATGACACGCGCATCACATATGACTTAAATACCTATTGCGATGAATTTTCGAAAACACCATGTCCAGACTTGAAAGTAAGGTAGCAGTAGCTTGGCTTAGGTGATGAAGTGCAAAAACACAGACACGGCTGTCGTTTTTAGGCCTGATGACTAGCAACGAAGGATCAAAAGAGGGGCTTTCCTTGGCTATGAATATGCTCGTTCCAACCAGTATAATCTAGGTACCGAGGCACGGCCAGCCGTCTCCCATTGGGATCAATACAATACAACCCTGGTTTTTTTGTTAGCTTAGTTCTTCGGACAGGGGCCTCAACTCAAAATCGAAAACTCACAGCTTTACCATCAGGAACGCTCTTTCAACGCAATAAACGGAAAAATACAAGCGGCTAGAAGGTATCAGTCTATTCGTCTTCTTTTTGTGGTGGGATATTTGTTCGTGAAATGTGGAAAGTTGGGAGTTGACAATGCCAAGCCTTCGCAAGAACCACGCTAACAAAAAACCCAGGGTTGTATTAGCGGTGCCGTTGTGGGGTTGGACGTTAACCATTATCTCCGTTCACTAGTGTCTTTGCTAGCACGCCTCGTTTTATATTCTTTGTCAACATGGATACCTAGGGTAAAAGACATTCATTCACTGATCAAGATGGCATTTAAGCAACAGTCGATGCAACCTCTAACTTCTTTAGTAGTCTTCCTTTTCGCTCTCCGCCATGTCTCTCACTCTCATCTCGGAGGAATGCCTCCATGATTATCAGGAAGACCCTCATAGAGGACCTAGACCAAGAATATAAGGGGCTCGTAATCCAGAGCAGCACAACTTTCTCCTTCGCACGCTCTTATGACCCCAACACAATCACAATGTGGTTGTTCTCGTGGTTCCACGCCAAGTTGAGTTTGCAGCTCTGCGGCCGGCTCCTCGGGGACGGCAAGTACAACCGCGCAGTGGAAACTGCGGAGCGCTGCTGCAAAAGTACCGAAGGGAAAAAGGTCTACCGCTTCCTGGGCTGGAACAGGCACCCCTTCGAGCTTTCCTCGGCATGGCTGCGTCAATTCATCAAGTTCTACGAGTCAACCATTCGCCCCGGCGACATCCCGGTCAGCCCAGCAGACAATTGGAACCGGGTCGGCAGCGATTTCTATAACTACCGCTGGCCAGAATACCGACCTCAGCCTCTCTTCGAAGCGGTCCACGAGTTCACACACGCGGCTTTTACCAGCGCATCGGGCTTCCCGGCTCGGCTTCAAGTGCGGGGCTGTCATGTGGTCCAGTGGCACCGATATGACTGGAGAACACTCCTATTTCACAGGCGGGCAGGATTAGAATCTTGGCTATGGGTGAGAAGTTCGTCAAGTTGACCAGCCCGGCATTCACAACGCGGTGCACTGGTGTCACGTATTTTCTGGTGACGGGATCCAAGTTTCCGTGCCAGGTGAGGCCGCGAGCTGGTGGGGCCCACCGTGATGCCCGCTCTGGCAGCGCTCTGGCACTCATCCTTCTGAAGAAATCCTCCACCTAGCCATTGCGGAAACCCTCACAGAAAATCCCAACAGGCGATGGAAAGGGATGGAAGCCGACATGTGGGAAAATTCCGATACACATAGGTTCTCAGCCGCCTCTGACAGCAAGTATCTCATCAGGAAGCTTGGGCCGTGGATGCGCGCCTAGTTGACCCTGCAGCTCTGCCGCCGCCTCCTTGGAAACGAAAAGTACGACGCTGCCGTTGCAGCAGTCAAGAAGCGTCTTGACGGCCGCCCACAGCTCACGTACCAACCTGGGATGAACACCCCGTCACGCTCCCCTCGACCATGCTCAACCGTTTTATCGAGTACAAGCTTGAAAAAGCACTGCAATCGCGCCGCATCGTGACTGGAACCTCCCAGCTCGGCTAGACCGGCGACCGCAAGGTCCCGCGACTCGTTGGACCGCCCCTCAGGGGGATGCCCATCATGACAAATCTCGCCGAGCATCCCCTCGTCTTTGACAGGTTGGATAGCGAGACGCTTGCCTCCTTGCCCTACAGCCTCTGCCAGGAACAGCTCCACGATATAGGCATCGATGGCGCCAGCTATGGGCGCCGAGGGCAGCGCGGGGCCGGGGAAGGCGGATGGAAGGGCGGCACGGAGACCCTTTTGCAGCGAAATTCTCGTGCTGCTGACTTTTTCCGAATGGCTCTCTTGCGCGCGCAATACCATTCACCCTGCAGACGCAGATGACTCGAGTAGGACCTCCCGTCGAGAGACCTCGACACCGCCCATCGTCGACCCGACAAAGGCCAGTGAACGGCACTCGACACGCCGGACAACTGTGATTGTGGCTGCAGCCACATTAGCATCCTGGCCTTGACTAGTCCTTGACTCGACAGGTCATTTCGTTCACGAGGCCATCTCTTTTTTTTTGCCTACTTGATCCAAGTGGCTTTGGGCTTATAGCATATCTGCCAATGGACCGCTACATACGTGCCTCGCTATTCCCCTGCTCTGCTTGTTTTAGTCTATGATACCTATATATGTCTCGTGGTTTGATTTTCTCCGAGCCTCTTCATGCCCCGGCTCAGTACCTCGGATGGGGCTTAGTAATCCTGGTTTCTTCAGCATCATCCTCAGCACTCTACCCAGCCAAGCCACTCTCTCAGGTTCGAACTCTGGAGGATAGGGCTCACCTTGTCATGCCGGGGACCTTGAAGCTTCTGCTCTGACGAGATAGTCGCTCAGCCCGGGGCCATTCATTCCTATATTGAGCGAGCTAGGTTGCCGGCACCTTGCCGTATTGCGCTTGGTATTTCCTGCATGGCGGGACACAGTCACAGCAAGAAAAACATAGCAAGAAAAGAGAGAACAGAACGCCAATGAAAAGCTTGTGATTTGGTCTGTCGTCGAGACACTTCACCTATCCCAAAGGCCTACACCAGGGCACATCACCTATCTCAACAGGTCGAATTCATGTCGAGATAAGCTTTCTTCCGTCGCCTGCAGCACGTCGGAGCTAGGCTTTCTGCCGTTACTTGAGGAAATGGCGGATGAAGGCCATAACGGCAACGAAGGCAAGCAGCTGGAGAATACCGTTGTGCTGAACCGGAGCCTCGAGGAGCGGTTTCAGAGCATCGAGGAAGGCTTTCAAGATCTCGGGAAGAGCTTTTAGAAACTCGAGGGTTCTTGGAGCTTCTGAACATTAGTAATGGGCATAGATATGGATGGTTCATATAACATACCATCGTAATAGAACCCGAAGAGCATTCCAGAGATGATAAATCTTGTTGAGGTGGCTCTTGTAACCACAAGAATCGCGATCGTGACGGGAAAGGCAAGAGCAGACACCAAACCCCGCAAGGTATTCACCACGATGAATCCGATCTTCTCCACGAGCGGCGGCATCTTCTCCATGATGGATCCAATCTTCTCCACGAGCGACGGCATCTTCTCCACGAGCAACGGCATCTTCTCGATAAGCGTGGTCTGGTAGAAGGTGATGGCAAGCATAGCGAAGAACATTCCAGCAATGAGGAGTCTTGTTAGGGTGGGTGCGGTGAAGAGGAGAAATGCACTGGCGATTGGAAAGGCGAGGACTCCTGCAGCAGGTGTCGAAAGTGTCGAAAGTCCTTGGGAAATGGCCGTGATGATGGGCGGGATCTGGCCAGCGATGTTCGCCATGCCTTTTGAGGCCATTAGAATTGCTAATTTACAGCAAAGGGAGGCTGATACATACCGTTGTACCCCTCGCCTGTTCGGGTGAGGACAAGCGAAGCCGCGATGGCGGCGAACAGGCAGACCACCAGAGGCTTCCAGATGTAGGAAGAGCCCGTTTGGATGCGGAACTCGGTGGGGGAGATGGTAATGCTAGTCTCGCTCGACATGATTGCGAAGCGGAGAAAGAGAAACTCGGTGGCGGTGTAGAGGTAGTTGATGGTCTTCCAGAGAATTTTGTGCGCGAATCGAGTGAGGGTGAGGAGAAATTGTAGAAGAGCGTTGGCAAATTGCTCGAGATGGGGGGGAAGAAATCCATTTTTCTGAGCAGGAAGTGGTGGCAGTTCTGGTCGACTGGCTACGACTGGCTACGACTGGCTGATGCGGTTGACTGTCGATTGTGGAGGATTCCGGAACGGCGGAAAGTCATGGAGTCGTGATGTTGAGGGTCGTGGCATCTTGTTGGAGAGTATGGTTTTGCAAGGGCTTAGAGCATCACGTGACAACATCTTTTGCCCACTTATTCACCAGATGGGGCCAGACATCAGAGCCATTGTCGGAGACGTTGCACGCTGGAAACTGCGTCCGGTGAGGGCTCGACCCGCCCACTTCACTCAAACTCAACAGCCAACAGTGTTATAGTTGCGATCTCCCTTTGTTCTTTGATAAGCAGGGAGTGTTGTGGAGACATGTCGTATTGTCAAGCAGCACACTCTGCAACATTTGGAAAATGAGAAGGTGGTTCGCCCCTCCTCCTCCGCCAACATCGCGCGGAGCACCGGATACCTCTTGGTTGTCGAATCTCAAGCGGCCCACGCTTTTTTGTTCGCTTTACCACTGCAAGATTTCCATTTCTTGACTTTCTAAAATGGCACCCCTTTTAGAGCTCCTCCCACCTTGGCGCGACACTGCTACCAGGACTACCACCATCTACCAGGAAATTCCGATTACCGATGACAGCAAGATGAATATTAAGGAGATTGCAGTCGTGAAATTTTTGTTTTGAACTCTCTCACTGGTCTGGCGCGCACCTGACAAAAATTGGGCAGCGGTGCTGCCGAAGCATAGCATCGACAAATTCGATTCGGTTGCTCGTCTGGGCCTAGGCCGCGCCATTATGGTTAAGAATACCGAACCCAGTATTGCCGTAGCGATGGCTATTCGTGCCTTGGGTAAGGATATTGATGCTAAGAAGACACGCATGCCGCATCTCACTTCCTGGGCGAGCTCGCTCTGCGCTTTGCGCGTAGCGGAGAAGGAGAAAGATCGCGCCCATCGCGCGGACCGCTTCAGCACCTCTACGGGTTTCGAAAAGGCTCCAAGCCAAACCCCTTGAGCAGCTACTGCATAGCCCTACGTTTCCATCGCAGCTTTTGCTCGGTGCAAAGCAACTCTGCCTCTGCGGCCTGCTCCCGGTTTTCCCTTGCACCGTCGACTAAACTGAGCTGATTCAAGCTCGCAAAGATTACCCTTGTTCCCCCCTCAAGCTGAAGGACCCAACCCCCCTCATCCCTCGGTGTTGCTGGTGCAGTTCTTTGCCGCCAACCGGGAGAAACAGGACTGGCCTGACAATCGGGCGGGCATGCGGCCCCGGAGACCTGGAGACCTGGCCCACACCTCATCCGAACCGGTGGACACCCGGCCATCATCAAGCCCTGGAAAGAAGACTATTTCCATGGTCTCATAGAGCTCAACTCGATGTCAATCCATGATGTCATCCACCCCCAGCTGCTTTCTAGGAGATACCACCAGCGCGCTTCGATGTCTTCATCCCGGAAGAAGCATCTAGCTGTCTGCTCCTGCGCCGGTTGCAGGATTTAAACGCCGCGTTCCATACCAAGGACGGCGTCTGCATCCGCCGTCTAGCCGTCTCAGTACACAATCCTCAAGACATTGCAAGCGTGGACGGCTCCGAGAGGTAGTGGCGGGGTAGAGTCGCTGTCGGACATCGGCTTATTCCTATCCTCTGCGTTTCAATGTCGTTATCAAAGCTGCAAAATTAACACGGATACTCCTAGGGCAAATGGGATGCCAACTAGCCCTGGCCATTGCCAATTGACGGCATCGATTCCCAATTTCCTATTTGTCGCACCAGATACCCAATTGATCGCACTATAGCATCGCGACAGCGTTGGAGTGATCGCATCCTGCATCGCATTAACGGATTAGAGTAGCGCATTCATGAGAAATCTATCACCCTACATCATCGCTATCCTAGCCATCAGCGCCATGACATGGCCCTCCATCATAAGATTTGCCTAATTGAAGTGTCCCATGCCTCTCACAGTCTCCACACGCAGTGCCCATCCCCGCTTACTCGTCTTCGTTCGCATCGTAGACGGAATCCTCTTCTTATCTGCTTCCGATGACAATCGAAGATAGACTCAGCGAGACTCGGAAGATACAGATCCGTAGACGAAGATAGACCAACATAGACCCGGCAAGTACGACTTAGAAGATGGTACGGGGGATGGCTCGGTGTTGCAGTGTGCACCGAAGTGGATCCCAGTGCAAGCTTTGCTTTGTCCCCACCTGTTGCTTTGACACACACCTATTTTATTTCAGCCACGCCCCTCCTCCATTTTCTCTCTCTCCATCCTGCACACTTTGCTACCCGGCATCTTGATAATCACACGCCCTCTTACTCCTTTTTTCTCACACGCCTTCTCTTGCTGCTCTTACCCTCCTTTAAGAGCAAAACATCTAGACCAGCTTTCATAAGTCTTCTTCTTCCTCATTTACATAAACAGCAACAATCCAATTGCCAAACATGGCGTACCAGGCTGCCATGGCCAGCGCGGGCGCGCTCGCAACTTTCGATCCATCGTCTTGCAGCATATCCCTCAACATTTTCGCTAACATATCCCATGAGATCATGATTCGGCATCTTATTACGGCCACCAAGGCCCTGTGGTCGAAACTTGGCAGCATCGCCCCACTTTACATCACCTACCGGACCTTCGGACTTCTTGAGGGTTAGAATCCCCAGGTCGTCGCTGCTGTCGCTATGGGGTTTACAAGTATGGGTATGTGCGTATTTTTCGTCAAGCCTCTCGTCAACACAGGCATGATCAATTCGAGGTTTAAGGTATGTACTACAGTAGTGCGGACGGGACCGAGACTGATAACAACCATAGCACAACGCTGTAGACGCTGGGAATACTGCAGATGGGAATGAGGATAAGCGGCGGTGGAAAATTGATTGCAAAGGAAAAGACGTGTTTCGCGTTCCCCGGAAGTGACCATAGTCACCGAAAGGCAGCCACAAACCTTACTCAAGGTCAAAGACAGCAGCTATATATATGCGTGCAGGCTTGATTGAGGAATGCCCTCTGTACGAAATGTCCCCAAGTCCGCACGTGTCCACTCCCTATTTGACAGTAATATCTACATCCTGCGACTAATTTGTCTGTCTCATGGCAGACGGCCGACCAATTTGTCTCTATCCAATCTGCCTCATGCTACACCGCCCTTGGTTCCCTGCGGATATTTCCAAGGCCGGATGCACTTCTCGAAGAATGTATCCTCCCTCACCTGCGACTTTCGTCTCTCGATACGGAATATTGCTTCAAGCTGATCAAGTTTCTCTGAAATCCGTCACTGACTTTCTTCTCGGCCATTGACTTCATGGCCGACAAAGTTCCTCTAGCAGCTCAAGACAACCACGGAGCGCGAAACAGCATCGAAGACAGCATCGGAGTCGGAGCGAGGCCACCAATCACATCTATCAGTCACAGCACAAACTGCATACTCGGAGCTGCAGAAACAAAAATCGAAATTGACCCTCGTCCAGGCCTTTCGGCCGGATCTATCCGCCGACTCTAGAGACGAACAACGGGGCTCTTCTGCGCCTTCGACGGTACTACAAGCAGCACGAGCTCAACGATCAATTCTGCAATGGGCGACGCAGAGCGCCGCCGATCGCGGCATGACCTGCTCGGGAACGAAGACAGCCCCTCTGCGAGGATCTCGGCCAACTCAGCCATTTGTGATGTGGGGCATTCTACCTCGGTCAATCTCCACCGAACTGTCTCTCGTGGGCGCCCACGGCTTCGTCGACGCTGCCCAAGCTTGTCTCTTCTATCTCCTTCTCCTTCTCAGCTCGGCGGCTCTTACTCGACGATGCGACGGAACTTGGGGCTTGGGTGCGCTGCATGTGATAGCAGGTCTAGGAAGGGCGCTGTAGTGGGCTTGTCTGCGAAGCTGGCCGACGATGGTGAAATCTCTGGTCAACCACTCCCATCTGCTTCCTCAGCCCTACGCTGCCAAGGCAGACCTCTCGCGACCTACCAAAGACGAGGTGATGCTTGCACTGATGTGCCATGGTCCTTGACAGTATCGGCGATCAAGGCATCCTCGTCGTGGAGGAAGCAAGCAAAGATGGTCCACCACGTGATGACCAGGGGAATCATGTCGAAGACGGGATGCGATATTTAAACTCGCACCTCGGTCAACAACACCCTTCCTTCCTCACTACATACAATTCAAGTCAACCAGTGTCTTGTACAAACCTAGGTAGGTACCAACTACTCACCTACATTTTCGCACAACTTGTTAGCATCCACACCTCCAAGAGTCTTTGTTGTATCCCACTCCACAATGCCTCTCACGTGTATCCCCGAGAAATCCTTGCGCGTTGCCATTGCGCAGGTCCTCGCCGGATATTTCCCTGAGGAGAAAAGGGCTGAGGTATGGCAGAACCACGACACTTTTCCATTTGTGGACGATGAGGACATTTTCATGCCCTCCAACGAGCTGGAAGTATGCGCGGTAAACCAGATGTGCCAGAAGAACCCCATGAACAGCCTCAAGCTCTACGAACGGGTCGAGTTTCCCGATCTCGGAGTCAAGCGCGAGGTCATCATGTAGTCCAACGTTACCGAGAACAAGCTCACTCACGATGTCTTCGGTGGCGTCACGCTTCTGGGCATAGATGAGGAGTACATGAGTGTGGAGGGCAATTATTCAGTCCGCTGTGACGGAATCCAACGTCTCTTATACCAGTCGAGTTGCACCCCTAGCTGGGACAGTCACAAGCTGATCTATAAAGGAAGCCGAGAAGTCGGTACCTTGGGTGTTGTTATTACAACAGCCCCGAAGAGTGCTTCACCTCGCTCTCGCAAACTGTTCAAACGGTTCACAAAGGCGGTTAAGGGCTTGGTGAGCAAGACGAAGTAAGCAATAGGTGAGTCTGGAGTCGATACAGTATCTAGCTTAGTACCTAGCTGTGCAGTAGCTGATATCATCAAGAGTTAGGGAGGTGGACTCCCCAACATAGCCGGGCAGCCTGCAAACTTCGCAAAACTGGTGGCCCCTCAAAGACCCATTCAAACTATGTATGTCTGTGCGTGCCCGTCCCTCAGTATTTTATGTGTTATGTAGGTACCTATAAATCGTTTCCTCGTCCTCGTCCCTGTACCCCAAGTCTGAGGGGCTGATAATATTTTGTACCCTAGCTTCTGGCCGAGAGTGCGTTCCTGCAAATCCCCTTTACACCACCCATATACAGTTACGCCTACCCCGATCTGCTAATTCCACTCAAATCGAAATAGCTGTGCGGAGGTGAGTTAGCAAAACCGAAAAGATTGCGATACTCACTAAGCCTTACAGCCACAGAGAAATGCGGCAATTCAGGGCGCGGGATGCTCTCAAACCCTCTAATCTCAGGAGGTAGGTTGTACCTTACCTACCTAGGTAGTTTACGTCTCACGCACTTGCATTTCTGACTCTATTCCCTGTTGACAAACTCGGCACGTGAAGCAGATTGATACATTCAACGCAACGCCTTTGTCGACATCCGGATTGCCACACAATAACGGTGTTCCAACGCTTCAGAGGTACCAACGCGCCTCTTTACATCACAATATCATTGTTACAACGAAACAATTCAATATTGAAACTCGCATCTCCATGTCAGTGGCATTTACTCAGTACCAGCTTTCCCTCTTTAGAAACCAAAGCAACTTGTGCGAATCTAACGATTCCATAACACCCGAGTTTCCATTACTAGCAACTCCCAGAACCATTCACGCCTTCAGGATGTGTTTTGAATACATTCCCGAGGCGATTCTCCGTCTCGTCATTGCCCAGACTTTCACAGAGAGCCCACACAATCCACTGCCTTACGAAAGTTTCTGGCAAAGACACCACACATACGCGTTTGCGCGCTCCTCCGACATCCAAGAGCTCACCGACGAGCTGGCCCAATGGGCTCGCGCACAGCTAACCCTACAGCTCTGCCACGACATCCTCGGAACAGTCAAGTATGATGCCGCTGTATCAGCCGTTGAGCGCCGTCTTGAAGCCCAAGTCCCCAGCCCTAATGGTAAAACGAAGCATAGGCTTCTACGCTGGGATACCGGTGCCGTCGCCCTCCCCGATGCTGCTCTTCCGTATGATTTCTACGACTTCTGCATCCCAGTTCTTGGTCTAGGCAACGCACCAGTGTGGCTGGAAGGCCGCGCCGAGCACTATGACTACGATGACACCGACGAGTTCTGAAATACCCATGACTATTTTGATGTCGGGGCCCTCGCCGTCTTCGAGACAATGGACACCTTCCTGAAGCATTACGTCACCAAGCCGTTGGAAGACCTCCTCTGCAAGAAAATGGGGCATTCGAAGTCACGTTTTTCCCTTTTTCGCCTTTTAGACTTGGAGGCCTACAGGAACTTTGAATACCAAACGCTTGGCATCAAGTTCGAGAGCTCGCTCCGGGTCACCAAAGTAGGGGGAGAAGAACAGACAAGGGGAGGCATTTCTGTTGTCAGCAGGGACGATGAGTACGCTTATCGTCGATGGGAGTCGGAGCGCAAAAGGGAGGACTGGCGCAGGGCGATCAAATACATGTCTAAGTCACCGCGTGCACCGCGCGGGTATTGGTTGCGCCATTGTGAGCCCTCAGAATCTGTGGGTCTCTGTGCTCGCTCTGGCAAGTTGTTTCGGCGATTTTCAGTAGCGGTCAAGAGTTTGGTGACCAAGAAGTAAATGATTCTTCCGACGAGTCGATGCTCACAGGCATATTATGCCTGTTGGTACCAAGACCATTGGATATCTCTAGACGACTAGAAACACAGGTAAGGTACCTATGTAGATCGTCCTATCACCCATACCAAGTGTCAACGTCATCAACCTAGCAACCAACGAGACTGGGTACACCCCCCAATAATAAAACCAGGCAGTCTCTGAAGGACCTCGTCCAACTAAGTTAGAACGTCTTCCTTTGCCATTATGTGACGATGATTTGCAAGTGAAAGTGACCCGTGCCGTCAATGAAGAAAGAAAATAGCTTCTTCTACAGTTTTGTTCTCCAAGTCATACTAAGGGTCCAGCCCCAAAAAACGAAAAAAGAGCCAAGCAACGTAAAAGAATACCTTCTCCGTCATGGTCATGACCTCCATGTTGCAGCCGTATCACATTCTCAAGAAGCCTTCTTCTGCATTCTTTGTCAGTGCGAGCGAACCGGCACACAACGGCTGTAGGAATTTGCTAACTGTGTTCCTTGGAAGAGGAGCGCCGAGTCACAAGAGACGGAGAAGCTGTCGGAAAGGCAAAGACTGGGAATGAATGGCACGTGAAATAAAGTGTCAATGAACTTCTCATTTTGATAAATATAGTACAGAAGCGAGTAGATCGCATAACTCGCCATCCAAGGGCCGAGTTACCTGGCTCCGAACCTCCCACCCCCAAAAGCCCAATGAGTATACCGCCCAGCCCACCCCAAAGCCATCCCATCCCAAAAATGCGATCCCGTCTATCCCTCGCTCCCATGCATATATGATCTTTCTGTTTATAGAGTGGTGATTTGTCTATAACGAGCCATGTTGCCCGCCCGTTTCCGAGAGTCCGGTCCTGAACCTCATCCCGTCCTCCTCCCAGGAAAAAAAGCAGACCAATCGAACCGAGCCTCTCGAGCATCGTCGGGGCCCCCGATTCTATTATCCGTAAAACGCCTTTCGCTTCTTGAAGCGACCCATTTTTGATGTCCTACTCGTGGGACATTGACATAGGAAAACACCTCGCTCTCCGACTTCCATTGATCCTCTGACACCCCCTAAATTAAGAAAACTCAACAACCGCCACTCGCCACAATGTTACACAGGGGGTATCATAGAAGGGAAAAATGGAGGAGCATGAATATAGGAAAAAAGGCTAATGCGAGAACTGTCAGCGACGAAGAGAATAAAATGCAACGTCGGCCCACTAAGTCGTAGAAGCCGTCTCTGCGGTGTTGCCACCACCAAGCAGCTCTAGGACCTTATTGACGACAGCATTAGGGTACCCTCTGCTCAGCATCTCGGTAACGACCCCCTTTGCGCTCTCCCGCTCCTCAACAGCGAGGAAAGCCCGAGTCATTGCCTCGTACGTGCTAGGTTCGCGTCTGTCGCGTCCAACTGAAGAGTAGATCTCCTTGGCCTTGGTGATGTTTTTCTCTGCTGCCCAGCCGTGAATGAGAGTGTTAGCGATATAAGGTGTCATCTCAACGCGCTTGCGGCGCATTGTAGCGAGGACAGACTCGGTATCGGCAACCCGGTGGTTTGCGACCATCGACTCAAACAGCGCCTGGAAGAGGCACGGATTTGGCGCAACGGTATGATCCTTCATGACGGAGTCGAAAACGCGGCGAGCTCCCTCAAGGTCGTGGAGGACGCAGCCACGAGCATGGATCAGCGAGGCGTAGTGGACGGGTTCGGGATGCTGGCCGGAAGCGCGAATCATGTCAAGCACCGCTTCAGCGGCAGTCATGTCTACAGGCTCGAGGGCAGCGTGAGTGTCGACAAGAAGCTTGAACGTGTGTGCGGTCGGTGCGATGCCCTTGGACTTCATCCGTTCATAGTACTGGAGAACCTTGGTCTTGTCCCTTTTGGTGGTCAGGAAGAATTGCATCATGCTGTTGTACGGAGCAGGGCGGGCCTTGTAGTTGGGCATGGCCTCCATCTCATCGAAAAGCTCCTCAGCGAACTTCTCATCGCTGACGCGGCAGAGAGCGTTCACAATGGTGCCGTAGGTGACAGAAGTTGGCTTGATACCAAGGGCACGCATCTCGGCGAAGTAGAACAAGCAGTCATCGATACGACGAGCCTTGCCCAGCTTGCCAATCAAAGCATTGTACAGGAAGGAGCTCGGCTCGACGCCCTCAGCCTTGGCCCGGTGGAAAATCTTGACGGCCTCGGTTGCTTCGTCGAAGGTCTTGGTCGACTCCTTGAGTGTCGTGATGTAAAGACCAAAAGTGTTAGCAGACGGGGTGGCACCCATGGAAAGCAGTTCCTGATGGTACTGCTCGGCGAGGCCCCTGTCACCCGAAGTGAGGCAGGCGCCAACCATGGCATCCAGGATAGACGACCAGCCGTAGCGGACAACCGTGTACTGGGGCAGAAGCGGGACATCGGTCCGAGCCATGGCGAGAACATCGTGGCAAAGATCCATCTTGCCGTCACGAGCCGCGGCGGAGATGAGCTTAGCATATGTGATGTAGCGCGGGTGGCGACCAGCACGGCGAATGTTCCGGAAACGAGTGAGAGCATCATTGAGCTTGGAACCCTTCCGACCATGTCCGCCCTCCAACTCATCTGAGATCAACGAAGACGCCTTGAAGTCGGTATTGTGGGCATAAGGATCGAATGTGTCTTCGTAGCTTGGAACGACTGGGGTGGAGGGGTATGGCGAAGCCGCGTACACAGGTGCCATGAGCATTGCCGATGAAGCGACTGTTCGGGGGTCGGTGATACCGCGAGCTGACATGAACCTCGAGATGAACTCAGTGCCCTCTTCGATCTCGTCCGAAAGCGACTTGCCCTCGCCCGATTGGTTGCGGATCTGCTCAAACATGCGTTCAGATCGGGTCAAGCCCTCGGCGACCTGGCCAGAACCGATCATGGCGATGGCGTACATAGCAGCAGGCTCTATGAACGAAGACGTGGTCTTGATCTCGGGGCTGCTCAGAATGTCCCAGTACCGGGTGGCTGCCGCCACATCGCCCTCACGGATGCTCATAGCAAGGAGGGCCATGGACGGAGCGGCCATGTCGCTCACGGACGTGACGTTGGAAAAGGCAGCGACCGCAGTGTGCTTGTCTCCGTGATCCGCAGCCACGGTTGCGAGCTCGCTCATGGTGGAGGTCTTGGTGGTGTTTTCGATCACCTGTGCCCAGTTCAACGCCTCACGGTAGACGCCACGATCGACGAATGCCTTGACGAAACCACCTGCAACAATGGCATCCTTGATGTCGGAGGCGCGGACGCCGTACTCGTGGATGATCTTCTTATAGAATTTCAGGGCCCCTTCAAGCTTATCGGATACAACGTAGGCATTGATCACAGCTGCGTAGACCTGAGCGTCCAGTCGATCATGCAGAGTTGGCTCGCCTTGATCATTAGCAATGGCAAGGTTGCGATACTCGTTGTAGCACTCGACCGCACTGACGAGGTCTCCCGTATTGGCAAATGCTGTGATCATGGCAGGGAATGTGGCCGCAAATGGTGTGGCCTGATTCGACTCCATGTGCTCGAACAACTGGAGCATATCGGCAACCCGGTTGGATTGCGCACACGCTGAAATGAGCTGGTGATATGTCTCGGCGGAGTACGACGCCTTGTTGTACTCAACGGAATAGTTGAACAGCTTCATAGCCTGATCAAGGCAGTCGTCCTCGGATAAGAAAGCATGTTCAAGCTCGTGTGACGCGAACATGAACTTGCCAGGCTCCTCCATACCGCCGAAACGCAACCGCTTGTTCTCCAGACCCTTCTTGAGAGCTGTGACCTCAAGTGAGCGAGAAGCAAGAAGCTCGACGAGAATGTTGTACGTGTTGCTGTCAGGGGAGACTTTGCGCCGGAGCATGTCGGCGTAGACGTCCAAGGCCTTCAAGACAACCTCAAACTTCTCGGATGGAAGGCGGATTGCAGCCATGAGGAGAGCATTGTAGGCGGAGGCAATGGGCTTGACGCCGCCAACAAGCATGGCCTCGAACACAGCTGGGATTTCGGAGTACCGCGAAGTTTCGCAGAGCTTAGTGAGATGGTCGGCATAGGCCTGCGACTGGGGGTCGACCGGCGGCGTCGCCGTCCGAGCGATGCTGGCCGGCGTTCGGATCCGGGAAACGGGGGTAAGGGAGCGTGTGCGGATCTGCTCTTCGAGCTGTTCGGCCAAAGCTGGGGACACGGCTCGGAGGGATTCTACCTCCTCCTCGAGTGCCTCCAGCTGCTGTCGCACGTGGATCTCGTTTTCGATGGCAGCGTTGATGTGGGCCAGGGCGGCCTCGGCCTCTGGCGGTACGCTACGGGCTCCATCCTGTGAGACGACCCCCTCGCTCTCGCTGGCGAGACCATGCGAATCGGGCCCTAGAAGGATAGAGGCCGGTGTGGGCTTCCACTCGATGCGCTTCTGAAATTGAAACTGAACCCATTCCTCCTCAGCGGCCTCATCGGTAGCCTGTGAATTCTGGAGCTGCTCGAAGTAGGCATCGAGGTTTGCGGTGTTGGCAAGCTTCTCATGGCGATGCTCGGCCGAACTAGCGGCGAGCTGCGAGCTGGGATGGAAAGCAGACTGGAGCCCAAGCGAGGAGAGGCGCCCGACCCTCGCGGTGCTGCGCCGCGCAAAGGACGGGCGATTCTGCGAGTTTAGAACATGGGGATGGGTCGCAGCTACGACCGACTGGGCGTAGCCGTGGGTGAACGACTTTGCAAATCCCTGGCGGATGAAGTTCTGGAACACGGAGGAGTAGACGGATGGCATTTAGAAGGATCCGAGCGGGGAGGACTGCAGGGAGAGCATGCGAGTTAGCAGAGCTTCATCAACACCAAACGCGACGCATCGAGGCTGTGACTTGGCGATGCGACGAATGCGACAGCCCGGGGAATTGGGGGAGGAACAACTTACGGGGAGTAAATGAGTGTTGCGCAAATGCAGGTTCATTTGACGACAGTGAAGCCGTCAAACAAACGCGCTGACTGGATTAGTTGGTATAATTTGGGGTTGGTGGTATCAAGAGTGAAAACGAGCGAAAAAGAGCGGCGCGGGTGAGGTCGGTGTTGTATTTGTCTCGTTCGCCGAGGAAAGAGCTTGCGAGTTTTTTCGGCGCTGTAGGCTGTGCAGGGGTATCGTGCAGGGATGTGTGACTATCTCGGTACCGTTAATACGGGTGGACTCGGAACTCTACCGTCAAACGCCAGTCAGCTGCTGCTGCCTTCCAACGTTGAGGTTTCAAGGCTAATATGTAACGCACAATTACACTTCGTTTATTTTTCTCTGGCAGCAAGATGTCGCCTCAAGACGAATGGGACCTGATATGTGTCCTGAGGGGAGAGGCACTAGCGGTTTTTGCCTCCACGCGAATGGCAAAAAAGAACAGATAACAGGTGGAGGGCAGTTGTGAAGAATTCGTCAGCAAAAGCAACGCAAAAGCAACTTCGAGCCTGTGTCATTCGCAGTCTGGATGCCAACGCCAGCGGTTCACCTTGCACACCCCTTTCCAGGACCCCGCTTTGATTCTGCTTCGAGCTTCCACTGCCGTCTGCGACGCGCACCCTCAGCACCCCGGTGGACGCCCGAGGCCGCCAGGCTCCAAGCTGGATGAAGGGTGACGAATGGGGGGCTAGCTCTGCGGAAGGCTCGGGCGCGGCCTGGCGGGTCCCCCTCCGCGAAACATGGAAAACGAAGACAAACCGGACTCGATGCACCGGCAGGATTCCGTGGGCTTGGGGCATTGCGAAAGCCAATTGGCCAATCTCAACACCATACCACCCTCCCTCCGTCTCTCCCCTTCCTCTCGGATTTAACGATATGGCCTTGTTGAACAGCGACCTCTCACGGTCTCACCAACGCAGAGATGACGCTGTCGGCGCATGCTTCCCCAGCTTCGGCTCCAAGCGTCAGGGGGTGGAGCGCTCGAGCCAAGCCGCCACCAGCGGGTCGGGATACGGCTTGCTGCTCGGCGTTACGGCGCTACTCTCAGCTTGGGAGTGTCTCATTTCCAGAACCATTCTAGCGTCGATAGGGCGGAGGTTTGATTGTCATGCGTCGCGAAGAAAAGAACGGCGTCGAAGGAAAACAATTTCTCTGGCTTCGCGCTTGCCCACAAGGTAGGATAAAAATACATGTTGGTGCGACCCGTTCTTGCAATCCTAGGGGTCAGCTCGGTTCGCGTTGTACGCATTGTCTAGCCTCGAGCATCCCGCACTACTGTTCCCGGTTATCAGATTGACAGGCTTCAGCAAACCAGAAAGAGTTGGATTGCTGCTGAATGTACAGTAGAGACCGAAATCAGTGTCCACAATTTCAATGTTTAAACATTCTCCGCACGGGCCAGTTCCACCCCTGACACAGTGCATCACTGCCCACTCCGTACCAAATACATGTCAGCCAGAATTGGCTACAGCTGCTAATGCGGCGGGCGGGTGCACTAGCCGCTTTTGGCACTGACAAGGTGCTGCGGCTCTGCAACGTGCGATGCCGGAAAACGGGCTTGAACGGGCCAACGAAGTGTTTGTTATCCAATTAAATGTGCATTAGAGAGACGATCCGATAATTGCATAATGCGCAACATCAGAAAACCGAAATCAAGATAAAGCTTTCTAGATTCTTCGTAAATAGAACGATGAAACTTGTCCCTAGCTATAGCACGACTCCATTTGGCTATGACAGCCAAGGACGACAGCATGCATGGATACGGTATATAGTAAATGCTCTATGACTTGCTTATTCTGACGATACCGCTACTACCAGTCACACGTCCTGAATCCAGAAATCAGCTGCGCCGCCACATCAAGCAAAATATCGCCACAAAGCGCAGTCGCCTCATCAGGTTGTGATCACCTTTTAAGGAGAGAATGACGTCTAGGAAGTGATTTAAATATATAAGACATCTCAGCATGCTGGAAAATTCTAGAATTTCTTCAAATCTATAAATTAACTTGCCCTCCCAGGCCCTGGTGGTGTCAAGCTAGCAAAAAGAAATATAGATGATGGATCGGAAGAACCTCAAAATGTATTACATACGCCGGATGGGAATGCTAGCACAAGGAAGATAGACATATACATCAGAATGGTGATGCATCTGCGGAGAAGCCGATAATCGCAACCCTGCCTGATCCACTGCCAAGTGCCACCGTCCAGCCCAGAATGGCCGATGCAACTGGTCGAACCTCAGGGGGGAGCCACACAATGCGTCGACCATTAAGTGTGGCCCAGGAACCATCCGAGCTTAGGCCGACCCCGACCTGTACTGGAGCCTGGTGTTGCTCCGATATGACAGACTGATGAGATGTTGCATCGGCGTTTCCAAGGCTGGCCTCCCTTATTCCTGATGATAGGCTAACGTCAATACATCCGATATTTGTGTGGAGAAGACTATTCGTAGAGTCAATGGCGATGCTAGACACCCAAGTGCCAACATTAATTATCTGCAAGCAGTGGCCAGAGGCCGCCTCCCAGAGCCGGACGGTCTGGTCGTCTGATGCCGAGGCGACCTGAGTGCCGTCGGGTGAGAACGTGGCAGACCTGACCCAGCCGTTATAACCTTTAAGCTCCTGGATACAGCGGCCAGAGGCTGCCTCCCAGAGCCAGACGGTCTGGTCGTCTGATACCGAGGCGACCTAAGTGCTGTCGGGTGAGAACGCGGCAGACCTGACCTAGTCGTTATGACCTTTAAGCTCCTGGATACAGCGGCCAAAGGCTGCCTCCCAGAGCCGGACAGTCTGGTCGTCTAATGCCGAGGCGACCTGAGTGCCGTCGGGTGAGAACGCGACAGATCTGACCCAGTCGTTATAACCTTTAAGCTCCTAGATACAGCAGCCAGAGGCTACCTCCCAGAGCCGGACGGTCTGGTCGTCCGATGCCAAGGCGACCTGAGTGCCGTTAGGTGAGAATGTGATAGATATAACCGAGCCGTTATGACCTTTAAGCTCCTGGATACAGCGGCCAGAGGCTGCCTCCCAGAGCCGGACGGTCTGGTCGCCCGATGCTGAGGCGACCTAAGTGCCGTCAGGTGAGAATGCGACAGATATAACCGAGCCGTTATAACCTTTAAGCTCCTGGATACAGCGGCCAGAGGCTGCCTCCCAGAGCCGGACGGTCTGGTCGCCCGATACCGAGGCAACCTGAGTGCCGTCGGGTGAGAATGTGACAGACGTGACCCAGCCGTTATAGCCTTTAAGCTCCTGGATATAGCGGCCAGAGGCTGCCTCCCAGAGCCGGACGGTCTAGTCGCCCGATGCCGAGGCGACCTAAGTGCCGTCAGGTGAGAATGTAATAAATATAACCGAGCCGTTATAGCCTTTAAGCTCCTAGATACAGCAGCTAGAGGCTGCCTCCCAGAGCCGGACAGTCTGGTCGCCCGATGCCGAGGCGACCTGAGTGCTGTCAGGTAAGAATGCGACAGATATAACCGAGCCGTTATGGCCTTTAAGCTCCTAGATACAGCGGCCAGAGGCTGCCTCCCAGAGCCGGACGGTCTGGTCGCCCGATACTAAGGCGACCTAAGTGCCGTCGGGTGAGAATGCAATAGACGTGACCCAGCTGTTATGGCCTTTAAGCTCCTGGATACAGCGGCCAGAGGCTGCCTCCCAGAGCCGGACAGTCTGGTCGCCCAATACTAAGGCAACCTAAGTGCCGTCAGGTGAGAATGCGACAGACGTGACCCAGCCGTTATGGCCTTTAAACTCCTGGATACAGCGGCCAGAGGCTGCCTCCCAGAGCCAGACAGTCTAGTCGCCCGATACCAAGGCGACCTGAGTGCCGTCAGGTGAGAATGCGACAGACGTAACCGAGTCGTTATGGCCTTTAAGCTCCTGGATACAGCGGCCAGAGGCTGCCTCCCAGAGCCGGACGGTCTGGTCGCCCGATGCTGAGGCGACCTGAGTGCCGTCAGGTGAGAACGCGACAGACCTGACCGAGTCGTTATGGCCTTTAAGCTCCTGGATACAACGGCCAGAGGCTGCCTCCCAGAGCCGGACGGTCTGGTCGCCCGATACTGAGGCGACCTGAGTGCCGTCGGGTGAGAACACGACGGAATTGACAGAGCTGCCGTGCTCGAGTGTCTGCAGGCAGGCGTTCCATTCCACCTCCACAACTGGCTTAGTCACGACCCAGTCTGGTTCTTCCGCCTTGAACAGCTCTCGCACTAAGCTTGTTGTTGGACTGAACAGGAGAGCTGAAATGTACGCCTGCAGCGGGGCTCTCTCTATCACCGACTTGTTAAAGAGGATAAACCGCTGGGCATCTCGGACGAGTGACACTAAAGGGCCCATCTCTGTATGCCCCTAAATATACGTTAGAAAAGCGCGGATTTCGTGCCGTTTGTACTTACCAGGAACCTTTCCAGCTTCCTCATTGCTAGGACGCCATCCGACATGCCTGCGACCAAACTAAGGCCCTCAAGCCAGCAGAGATACTTCTTCTTAAGAAATGTGTGAACCAAGCCGTGGTTCTGAAGGGCATCTTTTCGCCCGGACGCGCAGAGATGCTCAACCCAGTGGACGCACGAGTACCGTACCGTCGCCAGCGGGTCTGGGCAAGGCGTTTTGATACTGCTAATAAGCGAGCCAGGAGCGCGGAGGGCGTACATATCACGGCGGAGTGTTTGGGATATGGCGTTGAGCGACTTTGAGAAGATCATATAGTGTACCTCTTCCAATCCAGAAGGGAAGATAGAGGATGTGTTGCCGACGAGAAAGTCTTGGGCTGACTGATGGACGAAATAGACTTTGTCGTCTCGAAGGAAGAGAAACGAGCCACAGAGTCCGACAATCCCCCGAAGAGCCCCCAGGGGATCTTTAACACGTTGTAACCCGTCTACAAAGAGTAGCAACTCTTGTAAGACAAGGGGTCTGCGAACAACCGATGCGATGGCAAGTGTACGTCGACAGCGCCCGACATCCCCTGAACTGTTTAGCCGGTCTAACATCCGGTTATATAAGCCATCCAGGCCAGGGGGAAAGGTGCTCAGCTCGGCGATGGCGTTCCATAGCGGGACCGACTCGAGGTTCTTGCAGACCAGGGCGACCCAGAGAAAGGTGCCGTCCGCGTGTGAGAAGAGGTAGTCCCGGACAGCCGTTTCTGTCTCGTCGTCGTAAGTGTTCTCCTCTGACAACTGGCTGGTCTTGTGACGGATATAATGATCGACGGCAGCAGTAACTGATTCCGCATTTAGCTCGAGGCTGAGGGGGACGTTCTGCGCTGCTTTCAGTTCCTTTTCGATTTGCGACCAATTTCGACTGGAAACAATCCACTTGACGCGAGACGAGACGGACGACTGCTGGACAATGAATTGGAGAAGATTGCGTCGATCTCGGTCGTCGGCGCACTCGTCCAGCGCGTCGATCATGAGACAGGCGCTTGGAAGGGCCGGATCTTGCAGCACATCGGCCAAGATCTCCGACAGTTCGAACCAGGCGTTCTCTCCCTTGAACAGCTGCTCGGCGGCGTGGTTGTACTTCTTGCGCACATGCTTGAGGAGGGATGGTCGCTGCTCGATAAGCATGTAGAGGAGGCCGCGAACCACGGCGGTGGCGTGGTTGATGTCCTTGTTAGTGGCTTGGCAGAAGAAGAAGGAGAGTAGGCCGGGGATCGTGGACTGGTGTACTTCTTGGCGCAGCTCGTCGATGATGCCGCAGAGCAGCATGGTCTTGCCCTTGCCGGGATCGCCCTTGATCCAGAGCAGACGGCTCTCTTGATTTTTGCGCCACTGCTTGAACTCGGGGTTCTGGAGAACCCACCGATACGAACCCTCAAGTAGGCCGCCTTTGTCTTGCTCAATGCGCTTCTTGTCGTAGCGGGGGTCGGTAAGTCGTAAGTGCTGTACGCATTGCAGGTCTTTCTCGGACAGCTGCTGGACCACAAGTTGGCGTAGATAGGAATTGGCCTGTAGTGCAGTGTAGATAGTGGTATCGGCTTTGAAGCGCCCCTCAGCGTCCCGTATGGCGGTCAGCTCGCCCGTCCAATCGTCCAGCTTGACGATATCGCGCAAGAAGACGAGGCCGCGGCGACGGTAAAAGGAACAGACGGTCTTCATCTGGTACAGAAGAAGTTGTTGGTAGAGGTCGGTAATTCGATTGTCCCATTCGCATTTGGTTGCTAAGGGATGCTGGCTATTGCGGATGGGCTCCTCGGAAAGGTCGGCAGAGAGGCAGCAGTACCACTCTATCTGCTTCGACACGTACTCAATGCCATTACGACTCGTTTCGGTCTGCTTTATAGGGCCGGCAAGCACCTGCACAGTCAGCGGGGAAAAGGAGTCTTTCTAGAGTACTCACCTCCAAGGCAACACAGACACCAGCCCAGACAAGTGAGGCTTGCGGCATAGCCTCAATCGCCAAACTCACGACGTTCTTGGTTGCCAACACGACATCCATGACGACGCCGATCCGCTCTTTCGCCTTGGCCTCGCGGGCCGTCTTGTCGAGGCCGCCTTCGATAAGCCGCTTCATCTGGCATCGGCGCACGTCCGGGTCATCCTGGGCGATTTCGTTGGACTGGGCCTCGGGCACCTGGGAGCCAAGGCCGTTTTGAAGTTGGCAGGACAAGATCTTCTCGTATGTGGCCACCAAGGCGGGCTCGTCTTGTTTGAGGGCGTCGTACGCCTGGTCCCAGAGGCGTTGGGGCCGCTTCGCAGACGATGTAGGATCTATCGCGGCGGGACTGGCAGCGGCGGGCGCCGTGAGCTTGGATGCGGCGGCTCGCGGCGGCGGAGATGCGGGGCGGGTCGTCTGCGGCTGCTCGGGAAGCGGCCGGAGAGGTCGAGATGTAAGCGGCGTAGAATCAGCGGCGGTGACTGAGAGGTAGTCGGAGGAAACAATGGCCTTGGCAGCATGCGCAGTCGTGTGGCCCCGAAGGTGGCGTGGGTCGGGCTCTGGCAAGTCGTCTCCGGCGGCCTTTTTTCTTCGGCCGAAAAGGCGCCGCAACGACCAGCTTTCAGACATGACAGCTACGGGAGAGGGCGTTGCGGTCTAGACGGTCGGACGGATGCGACAGCATTGATGCGCGACGATTCTGCGGCGAGCCGGTCGTCGACAAAGTACGCACGAGGTGGGCTGCCTCCCGCCGCCGTCGCGCGAGAGGCGGGGCGGGTGCCCTGCGGCTTGCGGCCGCCAATCAAATTCAGGTGGCAGCGCCATGAGGTGGGCAAGGCGGGGCAGATGTGCTGAGTGGGCGACCTGACCGGCGCTCAGTGCGGATGTCTTGTGTGCACGTCGTCTCGGGGAAACACGACGGGACGGTGGCTCAACATCAGGTTAGCGGCGTCGCGATGTTGCGGAACGGCTGGATCTTACCCGGCAGCAGGAGCGCAGGGTTGAGAATGAAAGGTCCGAGGCGGCTGTTCTTCGGCTAAACTTGATGCGACCAGGGCCGCTGACAATCGCCCAGATCAGGATTTCGAGTCATCATCACCACCAGCATTCGCCTCCGCTGCCAGCTGCGGGTTAAGAAATCGCGACCATGACTAACCTAGATCTTGATATAAGCCAGTGGTACAACGAGGATGATCTCGATTACCGGACCCCTAGTCGCCAGGCATCCGACAGCCGCAGCACAAGTCCAGCCCAGCAGAACCAGCCAAGAGGCAGGCCGGGACTGCCACTGCTCCAGTCCGCCGACTGGAACCCCAACCTGCCATATGACGAGTCCCCGCCCACATGCATCCATTATTCCATTGAGTGGAAGTTGCTATTGAAGAAAGGAAGACTGTCAAAGCTTACCAACGATACAGAACAGAACCTCGTGCTAGCGCCTGGCGCTTTTTGGGACCAGACTTTGAAGCCGAAGCTCCACCAGCTTTTGGAGAAAAAGACGCCACGAAACAAATGCTACGAACCAGATGAGACGAATGTTACCGTGTCCGTTACCGACCGCTCCCAGCGAGATCTGACAAAACGCTTCGACGAGCTGGACATCGATTGGGAGGTGGTAGAGGGCCAGCTGATGGCCTGGAGCCATCTTCTCCGTGACGAGAAGCGGCTAAGGGTCGACATCTCGTTCATTTACAAGGAGACTACACAACAGGTTGCTGTAAGGACGTAACAGACTATAAGGTGAGGAGGGGTTACGGCTATACAGCTTGCGGAAAGGGCCGAACTCCTCGAAGAGCAAGAAGCCGCAGGCCTGACCACGGTCTGGAAGGAAGTCTATAGCCTAATGCGGTGCACCGGCCCTCCATGCCAAGGAACCTACTACTAGAGGGACCCAGATAACAGGAACTTGATACCAGTGTCTTGACAAAGCTTATCGACTACGCTGAGGAGGGTAATACATTAAGGACTCACGGGGATGTACCGTTATGGATCCGCGAGTTAATCTATGCCAAGGAGCAGTAAGACTTGGAGCGTAAGAAGAGGAAGCGACAAATGTCCCTCTCTGACAGCTTACCTCCAATCCACATTACAAATGTCATACCTGCACGTTATAACCAGGACTTAGTTAGCTGGTCCACCGGGTCGACTCCAGAGACTCGAGAGGAGACGCACATTTGGCATGTGCCTAAGCTTGACATTCCGCCCCCGATTGACAAATCTCTGCACTGTTATTGTGAGTGGCTCTGCGCGCGGTAGCTGATCTGGTTTGGAAAAATGGTTACTAAGATGCTTGTAAGATTGCATTAAAGGAGGGTCTCGACTTTAAGTGACTCTACTCTGCCCAAGACGTGGAAGCGAAGTCACTGATCGAAAAGGGGATCAAGTGAGGACTTGCCATCCAGTTTGTCAGTAAGGTTAAGACTTAGGTAGAAGAGATGTAAATATAAAGATCTATTTTCTGCGATAGTTTTACAGCGCTATTTTAAAATGTACTTAATGGAAATGCCAGAGTGACGAAAGTGACCTTCAGCACTTGCTACTTGAGAACCCACGATATCGACACACATCCTTAAGAAATTGTTCTTAAAGAGATCGGCGTGATGGTACCGTTGCTGTTTGATGTATGTCTTGATCTCCGCAAAGAGCTCCTTAATAGGATTTATATCTGGTAAGTAGGGTGCGAGTTTAAGCAGTCTCACTCCAGCCTCAGCACACATTTACTCAAGCCTCTCTAAGCGATGGATAGAGGCATTATCCATAACGAGGACGGAATTCGGCTCCGGCTATTTACTATAATAGAGTAGCAGCTGTTTAATAAAATCCTCAAATATAACGGCATTAGTAGATCCAGGGTAAATGCGCGCTAACTTAACGCCGTTCTGTGTATACGCAGTAAGAATCTGAAACTTTTATTCGCGGTTAAACTTGTTAACCTGAACTGGTGTTACTCCGCTTGGCGCCCAGCCCTAGTGTCGATACCCACTCTGTTTGTCACAGTTAGACTCGTCGATAAATACCAGTTGATACGAGTGGCAATCAGAGAGTTTGTAAAGGTACAGTTCCCGTAAGTCTGGGTTCCGCTGTTTCGCTACGCGACCATTAGTCTTTCTGGTCCATCTTTCCGTCTTCAGGGTTCGAGAGATAGTGCCTGGGGACACCTCGAGGCCGAAAGTATTGTATAGGAAATCGATCATCTCGTATCGAAACATATCGGGTCGTTTTGTTAGCTGTTCAAACAATGCATCGCGCATCAGAGGGGTAACCTTCGCTTCGCGACCGACGCGGTTCGGGGGGCTTGTCGTGGTTCCAAACCGCCGGAGTCTCGATCGGATTCTGCGGACTGCGCGCTTACTGCACTCGACGGTTTCAGCTATCACGTCATTGGACAACTTACGGAGTATCATAGCATGGATCTGTTCATGTTGGGACGGAGCGAGTTGCGGAGCCATCGGGTGCTGTAATCTTGCAGCTTGTCGGCGTGAAGTTGTCCGCTTCGCTTCTCGAAGCCAGGCCGAGGGTCGTCGATGTCTGAGTCATTGGCTAAGCCACACTAGCTGTGGCTGGAACTCAACTGAGGCTGAATTGCATGCAGCTCCCCGCGCCATTCCCCATAACTTTAGTTGCGCGCCCTGTTCAACAACGGCCAGCCACCTTTGCTTAGGCAATTGACTTGACCGTGGGCCATGGCGCAGATGCCATCCCGCGTCCTTCAGACCTGGGGACCATGTTTTCGGGTTGGGCCAGAGCTACGCACCTGTCACAGTGGAATTCCTCTGCTACCCGGTGTGTTCCAGTCGTTCCACAGCATCGCGACGCCGCTAACCTGCCCAGAATAACCAGATATACCGCCGCCGCCGTTCGCGACCATCCCCTTCTCACGCGACCGACCGCGATTTCGCAGACTGCGGAGACATTCTCGAGCGGATTGATTCCGAGCCGGCTACCGGACTGGTTCTTGTCGGCCTCGGCGGTGTCGGCAAGTCACAACTAGTCATGAGCATGCTCGCCCGGCTCGCCGCGGGGCAGCCTGACATATGGTTGTCCTGGATCCACGCCGGCATGCAGGCGCGCGTGGAGGGGACTCAGAACGATCCCTGATGTCGTCAAGCTGGTTGGGACCAACATCCCACATACAACTGGCTGTCTAACGAGCTAAACAGCAGATGGACTATGATCCTTAACGGTGCGGATGACCGCGATGTATTCTGTGGCACGGTCAGCGACGATGCGCAGAACAAGGCCACTTACGAAATACCTTCCACAGATTGTGTCCTCCTGCGGCCGGCCTTCTGTCGCTCATGAACTTTTTCGATCCGACGACGGTTGATGGGATGCACGCCGCCACTGTGGCCGCGAATGACTGGCTTACCCTCGGATCGTCCACATCAGATGCAGGGCGTTCACTGAACCCAGCTTGCTTGATCACCCTGGGCGACAAGGCGTCTCTCAGTGGGTTCTGAAACCTCACAACACCAAAGGAATACAAGTGAAAGATCGAGACGGCGGTGGAGGCGTGGAGTCGGGCAGCGCAGGAGCATCATGGTTTGGCGGGTTCGAACATGGTGTGGCGATGCTGAGGGACTGCTATCTCATCATCAGGGACGAGGCAGGACTTGCGCAGCTGTCGATGAAGAGCTGGCTGGAAGCGCTCGGGCAGCTGGAGACGCTCAAGCCACAGGACACAGTGATTGAGCGGGTGGCGGCGTCATTCCCGACATGACAGTGCAGTACTGTACTGTACATAGCCTTGATGGAGGAATATTGTCAGTCTCGGAGGGAGTCCTTGGCGTCCATAGCTAAATGGAGTAGGTAGTTGGGGACGAGTTTCATCGTTCCCATCCTATTTTTGTGTTCCTGATGACTGCGCATTATGCAATTATCGGATCGTCATTCTATGCACATTTGATGGATAGGAACACTTTGTCGGCCCGAAGAATTATTTCCGGCATTTGACCCGAAGACAGTGCAGAGCCGCAGCAACTTTCTTTGTCAGTGCCAAAAGCAGCTTAGTGCACCCCGCCCAGCCAATTCTGGCTGACATGTGCCTGGTACGGAGGGGGGTAGCGACGCACTGTGTCAGCCACGGCCAGGGGTGGAACTGGCCCGTGCGGAGAAACTTTGAACATTGAAATCCTGGACACTGATTTCGGTCTCTACTGTAAGAGTCACACGTGCATGTGCATCCACGCACGAAAATTGGCCGCCGCGACTCGGGCTGATGCAACGCCCCGTCTTATGCGCCTCAGGCAGCGATTCCCCTAACCGCAAACGGATGAAATCCACATGCCTCGGATCTGCGATGAGAGGCGCGGGTGAGCAGTGGAGCTGCTGTTTGATCTTGACCACCACCACTGTCCCAAGATCATGGGAGTGATTGACGAATTCCAGAGAGCAGCTGATTGTAGTGGCAGACCAGCAGCTCAGCTCACATCTACAAACTAAGCCGCTGCGCAGCGATGAAATTCCAAAGGCATCATGACGCGGCGCTCAATCACGAAATCCACCATTTGCGAACCCCGCATCACCCCTCCAACTTGACCCCGCTCCACCTATCCTAATCCCCTCTCTGTTCCTGGTGATCTTCGGAGAAGAGCTACACAAGCATTGATTGTTCACGTCATTGAAGCTATCCCGACATTCCCTATGCAGTAGATCCCCGTTTTCGCTCTTTCACCAATTGCTTCTCCAGCCCCGCGTAGCCAACAGGACATTCGTTGACAATCACGTCCCCTGGAAAACATGGGCACACAGCAACAAGGAACGGCGGTTTCCGCCCCTGGTAAGGTGATGCTCGCAGGCGGGTACCTTGTCCTCGACCGCACATACACAGGCCTCGTCTTCGGGCTCAGCGCCCGCATCAACGTCATCGCCCAGGAGATTCCCACCAGCGAGGGCGTGCACCTCACGGAAATCATCGTCAATAGCCCGCAGTTCTTGGAGGCGCAGTGGCGCTATGGCTACCACCTCACGAAGGAGGACGGTGGCATCAAAGTCACGCAGCTCCAAGTGTAAGTCAACCACCACCAAACTTCTAGCCCCTGAGCCCCTGACAGCAACATTGTTTAGCTTACTTACTCACAACTTTAGTGGCTCTCACATCGCCCCCAACCCCTTCGTCGAGACCACCCTCAACTTCGCCCTGACCTACATCACCGGCACCAGCAAGCACCGCCGCTCGCACGCTGTCAAGTCCTCCCGCCTTACCATCCTCGCCGACAACGACTACTACTCCCAGCCCGCGCCCCCCTCCCAGGCCTCGGCCCCAGCATCCGCCTCTCCCCCTTCGGCCTCCACCTCCTCCTCCACCACCCCTCCCGCCTC
>Ga0247780_1000420_pt1 | contig 40753 bp, 39 predicted proteins | sample UWRJL079202R5_FD_179927 | JGI IMG/M metagenome (GOLD analysis project Ga0247780, IMG submission 179927) | Plant litter microbial communities from Arlington Agricultural Research Station in Wisconsin, United States - UWRJ-L079-202R-5 | ecosystem: Environmental > Terrestrial > Plant litter >...
ATCCCTATCTCTCCCCCCCCCCCCTTTTGTATTTTCTAGTAACTCTTCCAGACCCCCTTCTTGTCTCCCTTTTGATGTTTAGTAGCCTAACAGAACGCCTTTCCTTCAGCTCGGCCAAGGTCGCGAAAGCCGCTGCCTTCTGCGTCAGCGAGACCCTCACAGTCGAGCAATTTTTTGCTCGCGGTGCCGCTGTCGGGGTTCAGATGAGACAGGCCCGTAAGCAGGGGCAGCCCAAGGATACGCCTAGACCATGGGATGACTCCGGGTCGTTGCTGCTGGATATGGTAAGCCGGTGACTATCTCACTAATAGCGCCCCGGATAGAGATGCAAGACCGAAACTAACCCAGCATGCTACTCATAGCGTCGTGAATACGAGGCTGAACTTGCCGTGAGGTGGGGAGATGAGTTCCAACTGATCTGCGACCCCTTCTTCGACCGTCTCCCAAGCAAAAGCCGAGACTGCTTACTGCACGAACGCAGCTACGATCTCGTATATCTCGGGAGAAGGGAACAAGGCACCATGATCTTCAGGCTCTCATTCGAAGGCTCAGGGGACGACATGTCGCTGGTACTCCGACAGCGGTACAGGCAGAGAAAAGACGGGCCCACCGTGGACAAGGAAACGTTGCGTCTCCCGCTATATTTTGATGGGAACAGCGGCTGCATCCAAGTGGGCGACCGGCACAAGGCGATCGAAGAGTTGCGTCTCGGTCTCCCACCGCAGCCGAAAGACACGGGGGATGCCGATTTATCCACCTCTGAAGAACCAGAGCAGGACTTAGATTCCGAGTCTATCTATGAGAAAGAGACGCAGCTTGAGGAGACCACCAGCCCTAAAATTGTTAGTTCGGATATCAGGGCTACGCCCGCCGAGTCGATATTAGTACCTACCTATACTACGGGGATGTTTCAGGCAGCGGAAGAAACAGCATGGCCGTCGCCAGAGGATGAGGAAATAGACATGTTCCATGGGTTGCCTGTTTTACCACCGCAGGTAACGCCAGGCCGTAGAAAACCGGGGGGTCCGTTGTCCCGGCGCGTCGATCCTTACGAGACAGCGAGGTGGAGAAGGAAGGGTGTTTAGGGCTTCTAGTAGCCACTATAATTAACAAGGATGTGCTACATCGCGGCCATGTACCGATGGAATATCCAACCTAGCTAACCTTTGCGCTGGACGCCACAGGGGGGGCTCCAATCAACAACCCTGTCGGTGCCCTGTCGTGTAATAGGATACTGGAACAGGAAGCAAGCCAACGACCGTGAAACGAGTCCTGTCACGACGGAAAGTAATTTTGATCAATGAAAGGCGAGTTTGAACCTGTGAGGTGAAAGCGGCCTAGCAAGTCCCAACGGCAGCATGAGGTGGCCCAGATCTTGCATCTGGAGCTGCGCTGAGAGCCGAGAACTGCAGGCCGGTGCGTGTCTCATACAGCATCCTGTTCTGGTTAGCACTTCTGTGGAATGAGAAGACCCACCAGGCTTGGGGAATGCATCCGTTCCTCAATACCTACCTACATGTATCTGACTTGGAATAGCAACTCTATCTTGAAAGGTAGTTGCATACGCTTGATACCCAGAATCGGAAAACTCCTTGCGACTTCTGGCGTGACTTTAGGTCATGTGCGAGTTCGTCTGTGGAGTAAGGTGATATTGAAGTGGAACTTGAAGGTACATAATGATGCTATCGTGGCAGCTGGCCACTTGATGGGGACTGTTCGTGGTATCGGCCTGGGTGATGGTCTAGATGTCGAAGGTTACCGCGAGGAGTCGAGGATTGCGGGTTGGAGAGTGTGTCAGGCGAAGAAAGCGAAAACAACAATTGATTGGAAGGGGAGAAGTGAACTGCGTTTGATGTCCGCGTCAATTATTGGTAATGCCCAGGTACTGGTAGTAATTCCAATTTCCCTCGCCGCGTATATCTATCTCCCCTTCAATATCCTCATGAAACGCCCACACCGAGCCGGGCGGCGTCCTTAAATCCTCCCGGAGTGGCAGTACCGACAGAGAACGGAACCTGTCTCCCATTTTTCAGCCCTCCTTGAACCAAACCCTCCTCATCTATCACATAGCCGTCGGTTTGCAAATCTATCAGTAAAAACAGACGCCGCCCTCGAATACGCTAACCTGCGTGGTATTTACGCCCCGTACATCCATCCGAGTCCCATTCTCCCAGTCCTCTTTTTTGCTTGCTTGCTTGACATTCTCTCATGTGAAGTCCTCTGATGACTCAGCTTTTGGTCTGAAGACTCGATGTAACAAGCTCCTCTTTGCGTATTCTGTCCTTTGGAACTCCATGGCTGAACGCGGGCGGTCTAGTCTCTGCTCGAGCTCGCGTTCCCAGCCGTAGGGGTCGTCTTGCATCGCCCCTGACACTGACTCAACCGACGACGACGACGACGATGACGAGGATGACGACGACAGGGAGCCACGCGTGGACGTGGGTCGGTCTGAGGTGCCGTGCGGAGTGTGTGGAAGAGACGGGAGAGCCTGGCAGTTGTGGGCGGCGTGAGATGGTATTTGAAGAGGCCGGTGACACAGTCGTCGTGGCGGCATGGGGTTTTTCTGACCTTGGCCTGTGGTTGAGCCGTGGCGGTCCCCGGAATACTCGCACATTCCCTTGGGCGCAGGAAATACGACACGTTGGCCTGGATGTGGTTCCTCCCGCGGTTCGGTCCTTTGCGTTGCCGACGAACCTGGCCGTGTGTCATCGAATGCATCCTCTCCGTAGCAACACAGAATTTTCGGCTGCGCGAGCCCCATGGCTGTGTTGTCGTTGTCAGTGTTCTTGCTGCCAGTGCTGTGGGGCCGGGCGGGTGGTGTGGGCTGAGCGCTGCTGCGAGCGGTTGAAGAAAAGGGAACACAGCACAGATTCAAGACAGGCCAAGGGCTAAAGGCTCTGTGGACTCCGATGGACTTGGACATGTTCTTGTAGCTGGCAGAGCAGACCTCGAAAAATGGCTCACCAGATGGCATCGTACGACAACTGATCACAAGAAGAAATGTACGGAACTTCCCGCCCTACAGTTGAAGATGAGATCATTTTGACTACTTTCCATTCTTGCGCGCCCCTGGATGTGGCCGAAGGTCATCCCGAATGACTGGGTCGGCCGGGGTAATCTACCAGGGTCCGCACCTCATGCGGGAAGTGGCTGCGCCAGCGCGCCCACATCCCGAGCGGAGCCATCTGAACGACGGCATTGATCACGGCGGTGTGCAAGAGGCACCCATCTCTTTCACCGCGTACGGACAGGAGATCTGTTGGTATCTGCCCTGGCCAATACGGTTCTGTGGAGCGGTGCGAGAACGGAGAAGGACAGCGGCCTTTTACGTTTTTCATTTACTGAATACTTATTCTTTTCCCCCATTGGGTGTCTCTTGACTTGCCAGACGCATCCAGAAGGGATGCGGGGCGGCAAGGAGGTTGCGCAGGATTCAGACCGTTGTCGGTAATTATTAGACCACTCTAGTGGCTTGTCAAAGCCGATCCTGTCGTGGCAGTCAGGGGAGAGCTGATCGGAGATCCTCCTGGGGTCAGGTGCAGGCTGCACTAGTCCACCGGCGTGGGTTGGAACCCAACCGGATAACGCGAGACCTCTGGGGAGAATGTGCCCTATCTGAGTCTAGAACATCTGCTTGGCGCTGGCGTCCGCCCCTGTGCCTGCCGCCGTTGGCCCTGCAGACTTGATGACTGGGGCCTGGCTCCCGCCCGCCTTCCATGCCAGACGCCACAGCGTTCGGCTGACGGTGGTTCCGCCGTGTCGGTGACAACCCTTGCCACAGATCACGCAACCTTTCCCATTCACTTTAGTTCGAGGCGCCATGACTCAGGGGTCAAAGGCGCTAGTATTCGTATTTGGCCCAATCAGGATGGGTCAAAGCCTACATGACCCTGGGCGTGGCGTTTCCTTGGTGTCAGGCCACCGGCACCACGATCAGTAAACAAAAATTGAGCAATGGAATCGAAAACTTTGAGGCGTCGACTCGAAGGAGGTACAGGGCAGCCAGGCGATATTAACCCGCCGGATCGTGCCACATGCGTGCCGGATGGTGAACCCAAACCATGCATTACAGGGAAGCACACCACCCTATCAGTTCATGGGATTCGTATGCAAGGTCCTCGAACCCAGCCTGGCGGAACTAGTGGCGTCATTCTGCTCGGTTCGTTCAATCAATGCGGATTTTGTTGTGGCTTGGAGCTTTGGTCGCCCCACCCCGTTGTCCTCCGGCCCCGGAGCCGGACAGTGGGTCTCCTCGCCGAACTCCACTTCCTCGGTTTAAAATGGAGCCTCTCAAATGTGCCGGGTTCGCTGCTACTGAATACCCGGGCTCGGGATGGACAATGGTTAATAGTACTTTACACATGGAGTTTTTGGGCAATTTGATCTCATATCCCTCGGTATCTAGGCCTCTTGAAACTGAAGTCCTGTACTTTCCAGGTCGGGGAACCATTGAAAGCCTGGTGGGAGATGTGCACCACGGTGTTTACAATGCGAAAAAGCTTGAAGCGTATGCACCTAACCTAGCTGGGGCTTTGCTATATCGTATGAACCACCGTTTCTCCCCGTAATACCTTCATGTACAGATCTATCCCCTCTCCGGCGTTCAATGTTCCAAATCCCACCTTTCACCCCCACCTTCCTACCTCGGTAGGTACCCAACTCAACTCAAACAACACGCCCCAGGATCCCGCCAAACCCATTTATGTATCCCTCCCCCCTCTCTTCCCAACCTCCTCTCCCCTCTCCCTCTCCATTCTAAGTCAACTTGGCCACAACCCCCGCAAAGTCCTTATTCCCCCCCTTCGACACATCCAAGCTAAAATACTGCCCTAGATCATGCACCGGAATCGCCGAGGTTGCGCTGTTCGGATTCGACGGCTTCTTGAGCGAATACGCCCACCCGAAGCGGCTTTCGCCCTTGATCTTGACGTTCTGTTTCGACCCGGACTTGCCCGTCCAGGAGGTGCAGCCCGTGCACTTGGCGGTGACTTGCCAGTGGGTGGAGTTTATTTTGGTGCCGGTCTTGAAGACGGTGTAGGTTGCTTGGGTGTAGGTCTGGGGGGTTACGTGGCCGCTGCGGGTGGGTGTTAGTGCATTCAGGGGACGGACGGAGGGGATGGGGAAAGGGAGATTTACGTGGCCCAGCGAGAAGAGGCGAGTACGCCATTGTTGTTTCCGTTTCGGAAGACGACTAGCAGGGGGTTGTAGTCCATGGCGCCGCCCCAACCGAGGCCGGCCCAGCCTACTTCATTCGGAATGACTATCTGGATGACAGTGTCGAAGCCTGTCGTGGTCGGGGCGTCGGGTATGGCATAGCGAAAGGTGATGGTCTTCCCGCCCTCCAGCTTGTACGGCTGGACGGTCTGGTAGAAGTTGAGTTTGGTATCGGGGTCAGTGTAGACCTTCTCGTTCGCGGCGTTGGCTGCGTTGTTGTTAGCGATTTGTAGTTCAAGTCGGAAACGGGGTCGGACCTTCGCTGAGCAAGAGTGCCGCCAGCCACAGACAAAGTGTCCAAAACATTTTGGTGGTGATTGGGAGGGCGATTGGACGAATGTCGAGGGTATGGCGCGCCCGATGATGATCCTCCGTCGTGGCCTGCTAGCGGCTGATCTTCATGCTCTGTGCTCGGTGGTTGTCACTCGGGTAAAGTTGTCGTCCGCTCTCGATAATGCTGTGCTACCTCACCATGGTCCACGAACTCAGGGGTTTCAACCTGGATGTCGGCCGGCGAGTGAAGCAAAGTGCATGCAGAGATCCCAAGATTGAGACACCGCAGCGGTCAGTGGGGGTGAGCCGGAGGGCGAGCAGTTTTGTACGGATGCCCCGAACGGAGGGAAGCGCATAACCGGGGTATTGTGCCACACGGCAAAATAGGCTCAATTAGGCCAAATTTGCCAGAAGGCCGCTCATTAGTGGAGATGGCTTTCGCTTCCAGAACCATAGTAAAGAACATTCGAATTGAGTACTGTGGGGAAGTGCCCTTCCGAAAAGCTTGTGGCATTCGTCAGGTCTTGGTCCGAGATCTGCGGTAACTGCCGTGCATGCTGACGGAGGCAGCACCAATTCGGTCCACACTCTGTCGACATCCCATGACCTGGTAATAGCGGGAGGACGTAATTCGCGGGGCGGGATTCCACGACGGCTGCCCATGCGAGAGTTCACACCAAAAACTCGCGTTTCTATCAGCACCAATGGAAATGCAACACAGATCCCAAGACCCTGGCACGGCCCAATAACACATCGAGCCATATTTGTGTCCTATTTGTGGACCACTATAAGGTTGTTTTTCTGCCTCCCGACGGCGTGCAGTGGCAATTCGCCATCTTGCCGCACACAACAGATCCCTCTTCTCCTCAACCCCTCATTCCACCACCAACCTTCTGCACTTCAAGATATATGTGGCAGATAATTCGACCACAAAGGAACGTTGTATACAGAAGCTGGCAAATGCTCCAGCGTGATGAAACATTCGACCACCAGAAACACACGTGCTATACAGTAAAACAAGACCACCCCCGGGATGATAAACCCGTCTATCAGCATCTTAGCCAACTTGACGACAACTTCCAATGGCCGGATTACCACTTTGGCGAGCCAGTGCGACCTATTGAAGTGTGCCACCGATTCACCGACCCACGGCCAGTTCTCAGCAGAAAATCCCCCTTTGTCGCCACGCCAATACGGGGGGGGAGTACTCCCAAGAGAAGAGGAGCAGGGCCAAGACACCAGTCGATGCAACTGCGGGACTCGACATACGCCAAAGGATCTGCTCGTCCTTCCTGGGAAACGGGGCGTTCCAGGCGAGACAGTGCAGTCCTCCGTAGGCAAGTCCGGTGATGGTGAGCCACAAGCAAAGCCATTTGTTCTCGAGGATGGCATCCAGTCTTGGAAAGTTGTTCAGGCGGTCGGACAGGTGGCTGACGCCACTGTCGGCAAGCTCTTGGGTTTCGAGCTGAGCCACTATGAGGAGCTTCCACTGAGCTTGGTTCAGCAATCAGCGAATAACGGAAGCGCAATGGAGCCATGGACTTACACGCTGGAAGTCGCCTTCGGGGATATCAACCATCATATCATTTTCTGACGGACGCATCGTCTCGGGGCACTTGGATCGTTGGTCTACAACGTCCCCCAGAAGAACGCCTTCGTATTCTTCCATCTGGTGGGTATGCAAACGACACGCCGAAAGCCAGGGGAGCAAATCGGCTCTTTTGTTTCAGGCAGGCAGTCGTCGGAAATTTCCTCTCTAGATGGAAGACTTGACCTGGTCAGCAGAATGACAATACGTGAGATAGCTCGACGACATACTATGACTTTGAAAGATATCCCTCGGTTTCAAGAAGTCCTGTCTCTCCCGAAGCCAGGGGCAGGACTGGGTATGCCGAAGTCGACCCCAGCCCCACTATCCACCTCTTTTTCCTGTGTCCCGACCCAGATGATATGACTAGAAAGAATAAGCCACCCGGAACCGTCCGCTGAGAGTCCGACGTTTCATCATCTACCGACCATAGGGTTTCTGAAACATAGAACTGTCCTTTGAGGTAATGCCCCACACCCCATTAGGAAATAGCGCCCTCAGGGGAACGAAACATGGCTTTCCGTAGCCCTTTTCAGAGCATTTCCCACCTCGCCCACTCGCTTTTTTCGCAGTCAAGTTCTGAAGTGGCACACATAGTAGCCATGAGGCTTAAATAGTCTTTTTCATGAATCCAGATCTACTCTGGCTCTAGCACATCCAGCAGTTTGTTCCACCAGACGCAGTAGATGAGCAGAGCGCACAGAGCATGGTCCAAGGTGTTCAGCTCCAGGGGACTGATACCCATGCCTTGAAGGATACGGCTGAGGCATTGAGCGCAGAACCACAGAGCTTCGTATTCATCGTCAGCCAACACTGTATTATCAATGGGCAAGTAAGGAGGAACATTACATTGAACACAGACAAACGCCTTCGTAATTGCAAAACCCTTGCCCCAGAATCCGAATCATACCTGGCCTGGCCATGTGAAACGGTTCTATGTCCGCATTTCGCGTATCTGGAGCCACTCTGGCAGGCTGCACACTGAGGCAGCCGGTGTTTCGGTCCGCGCTGGAAGGTTGAGGTGGATTTCCGACCAAATGTAGAGACCTAGTGTTATCAGGCAGGTCGATAAAATGCTAAAAGTGTCGCGGCGATCCGGCTCAGGGTGCCATGGAAGCCGATAGTGGACATCCGTGCGATTGTTGTTGCCGAAAATGGTGTCCAGACTTCTTCGGGTCAGTGGGTTCATGTTTGCACAGCCACTCGGTCGTATTCAACTCTAAGCCAGACTGAGTTCAATCGAATCCACCAGCCGTTCTCTAACCTTATCGCTAAACATGGCTTTTCATGCTCGCAGCTGCAGCTAACAGCGTGTTCGTGTAGCACAACTTCTGAGCTCGGCACTCGTGATTCGGTAGACCCCTTCATTTGTCTCAGAATACGAGCGAGATGTGGCTGGTGTCTGGCAGGAAGACGGGTAGTCGCTGACGCCGTGCTGCGGTGCTAGCCGTCTGTGTCACACAGGGTTCCGAAGACCAAAAGCAACTAACCATCAACACCAGCCTCCTCTAGCCCCGATACACCCACAACTATGCTGATCTCCTCAATACCCTGTCGAAGAACCTCCCTAAAGCTCCTTATGCCCTTTCCCTTAAACACCGTGACCTCTTCCGCCATCAACCCCAATGTGATGTCCACCATCCCAGCCGGCCTTACAATAACAGCAACTCCGAGATCTTAAAACCGTGACAACTTAACAATATATTAACTGATATTTGTGAGCTTCTACAAGGTCGCCTTTCCACGTCTCGGAAATCAAGTAAGGGCCAATTGACAATATCCTCACCTTGTACCCTACAACGTTCCCAACTCACGACCGCTCAACAACGCCCTCCCCTGCACCGCCAGCGGGTGTTTCAGACCATACGTCGTCTCCAGCATCTCCACCAGCTCATCCACACCCACCTCCATCTCCCCCTCTCTCCCAACTCCCACCAAGCATCTCGCCTCCACCAACTCCACCCTCAACCTCACCGGATTCTCCCCCGGCAACTCCCCCCTCACATACCCCAACGCCGGCGCCAACACCGCCCTCGCCCCCTCCCACCTCCCCATCTGCATCATCCCCTCCGCCAACACCACCCTCGTATCCGTCTGCTCCTCCACTCCCTCCGGATACCTCCGCATCTGCACCTCCAACACCTCCTCCAACTCCCCCACCCCCCTCTCCACCTCCCCTCTCACACCCCTCAGCACCGCCATCTCAACCCTGCATCGCAGCGTACTATACGCCTCATCGCCATACCTCTGCCTTTCAACCTGCAGCACCGCCTCCAGCTCCCTCCCAGCTTCTTCCAACCGTCCCTCCTCCCGATCCAGCACAGCAAGGTTAAACCTCGTTCGCAACATCGCCGTCTCTCCGTCCCTGCTGAATCCTAGCTTTTCCTGCCCTGACAAGGCGATGTTGTACATCTGTCGGGCCTCGGGGTAGCGGCCGTACAGGCAGAGGAGGTACCCCAGGGCGTTGGTCAGGCGGAGGGTCAACGGGTGCGAGGGGCCCATGGAGGGGGAGGATTTCATCCCGGAAAGGGTGGCAGTGTAAGAGTTGAGCGCAGCAGACCAGTGGCCTAGTTGGCGGAGGAGCAGGGCGCGGCGGTAGTGCAGGGTTAGGAGGTGGGCGGATTTTTGGGCGGGAGAGGAGATGGTGTTGGTGTTATTGTTGTTGTTATTATGTGGGGAGGTTTCAAGTTGGGCGAGGGCGGTGTCTAGGAGGGCGAGACCGGCGCGGTGTTTCCCGAGGTGGCGATAGACGAGGGCGAGGACGGAGGCGGCTTCGCGGCCTAGGGGGCCCATGGTTGCGGCAGGGGGTGTGTCGGCGTTGGAAGTTGAAGAAGGGCAGGTATCGGCTTCCATGACTCCTTTCAGGAGGAGCGAGGCGTCTTCGTAACGGAAGCAGCGGTGGTGGACCATTCCGAGCTCGAATTTGGCCTTGAGGGTATCGTGGTGGTGTGGGCCGAGGAGGGCAGTGAGAGACGCGATAGAAGAGGAAAGGGTGGCTTCTGCTTCTTGGTAGCGAGAGAAGAGAGTGAGGATCTGGCCGAGGCGGCGTTGCGAGTTGGCCACCATGATGGGTGTGCATGCTGACGAGGGGACGTTTTGCTGCGAGATGATTGCCGTGAAGATTTGCTCCGCGTCTTGGAGTCGGGTATTTTCTTGGAGAAGGATGCCAATGCTGAAAACGGCGTTGGTTGCGCCTTTGGTCTGGAAAATCTCGGAGAACACTTCCTCGGCCCCTTGTTCGTTGAGCAGTTTCATGCAATGGTCGGCGTGCGGAAGGATTCGAGAACGAAGGCGATGCGTATCCTTGTCGCTCCCTGCGTGTCCCTGACCGGCAGCCCTCCCAACAACAATGATGGCCTCGATGAGCTTTTGCCTCTTGGCTGCTGGGCCGAGTCTTTGACGGCCCCAGGAATGCACCAAAGTGTGCATTTCGACAACACCATCCTCCTTGCTGCCGCCCATCTCATCGACCCCACCGTCCTGCTTCGCCAGGGATAGAGAAAAGATCTTGCCCAGAACATTGGTGAGCCTCAACTCATTTTGAGATAGCTCCGCTAGCCATGAGTACTCCTCCTCGAGCTCATCGCCGCCGTCTGCCAAGATGAGACCCTTCCAGAAGGAAGTCCGATGCAAGAACGCGAGAAGAGTAAGAAGCTTGCCGGCAACAGCATCTTCCACTTCGACCCGCTTGAACGAAAGCTCGAATGCAGCGAGGACGGTGGTATCCTGGTCTTCAGTGCAAGATTGCAAGATCTCCGTCTGGTACTTCTCGAGCATCCTCTTGTACTCTCCGAAGGAAATTTGTACCCCTGTGATGTAGGCTCCGGCGTTCTCCAGGGCGAGAGGAAGGAAGCCAAGACCCTCTGCAAGTGCCTGGGCGTCTTCTGAGTCTATTCAAGGGGGTATTATCAGCGATACTTTGCATCTCACGATATCAGCGACTTGGGGATACAGACCGGATGCCGTCTTTCGACGCAGAGGCGCTGCGTTCACGAGAATCTGCACCGCACTTTCATTCTCGATCTGTCCGACTTCAACCGCTTGTCCAAACTTGGTCACGGTTGTCAGCCGAGTGGTGATAATGATGCTCCCCCGCTTGCTCTGCGGCAGGAAGCTCGACAGCGGATAGTCTGTGAGGTTATCCACATTGTCAACAATCAGCAGCCACGAGAAGGACTCGGTCTCAGACTGCAAGAACTCGACCACCGCTTGAGCAATTTTGGGAAGGGCTTCCCTGTCAGTGGGCACTTCTCTATCTGAGGACGATTCTCCGATGGCGAGTTTGGATCCAAGGTGCGTGTAATCCCTGCCTGTCTGGGCGAACGCATCCAAGAGCCGGTGTCCAATAGATTGGTAGGACGTGTAAGTGCTTATCCGGTCCGTTCCATCTACCCATAGGACGGCGTCAAAGTCCTTTCGATGGGTAGAGGCGTAGGCAACGCTCAGATGAGTCTTTCCGGCACCTCCGAGGCCATGCACGACAGCTACTCTGCTTTGGTTATCGGGAGAATTTTCGGCTTCTGTTGTTCGGGAGAGGTGGTCGTGCAAGCGCTTGAGTTGTTTGTCTCTTCCGACGAATTTGCCGTTTTGCGGCACAGGCAGGGAAAAGGGGAGTTTCATGACTGCGGGTTCTGCTACGACAACAGCGGTCAGCACTTGACCGATAGGAGGACTGAAGAGGTGAACTACAATACCTGTTGGGGGTAAAGTCTCGGATTGCGGTGTTCTTCCAGCTATGTATGGTGATAGGATCATCGACTTGAGACGGACCAAAACAGCGAGATAATCTGCGTCATCTCGACTGCTGAAGCGAACGAGCTCTCTGTGGTTCTTATTCAGAGGAACGCTTGGACTACCAGGGATAGACGCCGAGGCTTGTGGGACAATCTGTGCGCAGGGAGCGATGAGGAATGTGTAAGCGCCAGCCTTGCCAATAGTAAATACGACAATGCAGCCGGCTATGCAGCCACCGTATATTAACAGGGTGGCTGTGGCGGGATGGGTAAGGGGCTTACCAGAATTCCCATCCGCGTCAATAAGGCTGCCGTCTTGTAAGTTTCGTAGAAACACGTCAGGTCCAGACCGTCTGTCCGGAACTGCTCGTGTTGCATGCGCAGCCACTCGGATTTGCTCTCCAGATGTCCGATTAGGGCCGTGTTTGTCGGTTTGAAGACACGGCCTATTTGCAGGGCGCGAGTTGCCCAGGATGCATGACTTGTTCCGGAGTGCGGAGTGCCAAGAAACAGTGCGCCGAGGGTGGAAGCCCTGATGCTGTGTCTTCTGGAGCTCGTGTCGCTCAAGTCTGACTGTGTAAGCGCCTATAGGATGCAGGTCAGCACACTCCATGGCATGGACGCGCGTCTATAGCATCCAATAAGCTGGTTAATACCTACAGCCTTGACGATAATTCCACCTAGGCTGTGCGCTATGAAGATTATCGGCCGCGTCGGGGTCTAATGCAAGTCAAATTAGCAATGTCATGTGCACTGGCACAAGTGCAGTTAGACTGACCGAGAAGAGCTCCCTCCAGACGCACAATGCATCCAAGAATACCACTGCATGGTCGTACAGGGTGCTTGTCGGGAATCGCGAGCCATGGGTCCGACTGTTGTAGCCGTAGCTTATTATTCGGGTCTTGGGGAGGTCGATGGGTAGGAAGTCTCGCAGCCAATTTACTCCCTCACCTGTGGTCCAGGTTTTTGTTCTGTGTCCATTCAGACCGTGGATGGCAACGATACTAAACAGTGCCGCTCCTTGTTAGTTTTGAATTCACGGGTTGTGGCTAGGGGTGGCTTGCTCGACGGTCACATCATTACCACGATGTACGATTTTGAACCCCAGATCCTCTCCCTGGCTTCCTGAAACCGGGAGCCCCATCGTGACCCCTGATGTCAATGTTCAGCTCTGACAGCGATATGTGCACGGATCTCCCGTCCTTCTCCCTGCGTTTGGTGACCCCTTATTTCTGGATCGAGTATCGCGTGATGCAGGGGGTCGGTCAAACTGCGGATTCGTGGCAGTGCCTCGATAATATGGGTAAGGATTTAAGATGAGGCTCTGCTGCGGGGCACTGTTGGGCTATGACGGTGCGGCCCAGCTCGCGTGTGGCGCTTGCATTGGTGGGTGAGGTTGCGTTCATTTGTCGTTCATTTGTCCAGCACGCAGAATGACGAGCCTGAAATGCAGCCCCGGGTGAATTGCGTGGCCCAATTAAAGGGGACGAGGCTCTGCTCACACAGCACGATGGAAGGTCAATTTATTCCGAAAACATTCTGATCTGACTGGTTGTTCCAAATTCCTCGACGTCTCGTTCTGTCAGCTTATATAAGCAATTGGAGCCATTCGCGGAAGTAGCCGGCTTGGCAATAGGGGACCCTGGAGGCCAGAGATTCTCTTCCACAGAACAACAACAATACACAACAATCACCACAATTGGCGATGAGTGCTAGATTCTGACACGTTCCCGCGCTCCCCTCTCCCAACACCCTCCACGCTCAATCAACAGCAACGAGTACCTGAAGTGTGAGAAATGCACGCTGCGAAGGGAAGGTACCTCAAGCAGATACACAGACAATAATACCTAGGCGTTCAGGAACACTCAAACCTCCGAGCCAACATCCTCTCCGGCACAGTCGGCACCTCCAGGTGCCACACCGGCTTCTCGCACCACGGCGAGTCCTTCGAGTACTTCAAGTCAAACAGCCCCTTCACAAACTCCGGTTTCGACCAAGCCAGTTCCTCATTCCTCAGCCACAGTCGCATGACGTGTCGCTGCTGACCACTTCCAGCAGGGCCGTCGACGAACGCGCCGCGGGCATGCATTACGGCTAAATTATTGATCAGGAGGATGTCGCCCTTCTGGGCGGAGATGGACAGGTGGTTCTCGACGGCTGTGAAGTGCACGATGTCGAGCGCCTCGGCTTGGCGTTCTGTCATGGTGGGTATTCCAGGGGAGCGGGGTGAGGAAGGGGAGCCAGTCAGGGGCCGGCGTGAGTAGAAGAGAGAAGGGCCATGACGGCCGAAGGGGAGGAGTAGAGGGCGTGCCGTCCATGTAGGAGGGTTGGTGAATCTAAGAGGTAGGACTTTGTGGTGAGTACATTGCAGAACAAGTGAAAAGTTCGGAAGGTGAAGGACACATACCCATCGAACACCCAGTCGCTCGCCGCCAGAGTGTGGATGACATCCGGGCGGCTTGCGGCAACCTCATTGTAAATATGGCCTGAAGACGCGATCTGGAACTGGCCGCCTTCGGCAGCGAGTTCCTGGACGTACATGGCCAAGATATCACACACATCAGTGTGAAATGGCTGTGCAACATTGGAATAGGGGGCCTGTCTCATCTCCGCGCCGGGGAAGACTGTGCCGCGGTCTTTGATGTGAACTTGGAGAACCATTCAGTTAGCACCAAACTGCCAAGAGCCTCTGTTGTTAAAGAGAAGATGCAAAGAAATCGCGTACTGAGCTTGCTACCTCCCGCATCCTGGCAGGCTCTTGTGCCTCCGACATAGCTTGTGATTCCGGTGTAGGCGACAACTTTCTCGAGTGGTGAGTACCGCTCGGGATCAAGACCTCGAATGACGAAGAATCCCTGGCCAGAGTGGATCAGGAGTGCAAGCTGTGTAAGCTTCGGCTCCAGAGTTGGGAGAGGGAATGTCTCGGGAGATACATTGTCCATGTCAGGACCAGTGGGTCCATCGCCGTGCCTGCCTGGAGAATATGATATTAGCTTCTTTTAAACTATCATTATTCTTGATCTGTCGGACAAGAACGTACTAAGGAACGCGCGAACAGCGGCGTCGATCTCATCCAAGTCATCACCGGTCAGCACATAGGTGTACTTGGCTTCATCATCAAAGTCAGACCCACGCCAAACACGAGGTGCCTGGATGGCCGTGGGGAATCCGTCAGGAACGGTCTGTGCGAGTGGTTCAAGCACTTTGGCGAGCCTCTCAACTCGCTCGCGGTAGGTGACCGGGGACGGATCCCACTGGATCTCGGGAGAGGGAGAGGGCTGTTTCACCGTCTGCGAAAGCAGGAGACTGTCCGGGCGGACAGTCTCCCGATTCAGGGGTAGGGAGCCGGTTAGGTTGTGCTCGACGATAGTTGACGCCATGGTAATGAGAAAATGGTGTGTTGATGCAAAAGATGTGGCAACTTGCAGCTAGTTGAAACACTGCGCGTAGGAACTGAAGGGAAAATAGACGGAATTAATCGATAGTGGAGGGACGATGGCGAGGAAGTGAAAGCCCTCCAACGGACTGGCCATGGCAATTTATACTTCTTCATTACATGTAAGCCGGCGACACATTGCAAGACTTTTTGCTTCAGCCCCTTCCGAAGGCCCTCGATGATCTTCAAAGGAACGGCGCAAACAGCGGCTGGAATAATAGGTAGGTAAGTCTGTGACCGGGATCATACCTGCCTCTTGCCAGCGACGCTGAGCCCCAAACCCTGCCACTAACTCGGTGAGAAACATCACGAGCATAAGGCTCTCGTGTCATTTCGACACTTTTGGAGCAAGCGATTCAATCCAAAGTTTACGAGCTAATGATATTTTGGATGGTCGGTGGGGAGGGCTGTCAGATGTGTTGCAACTGCACTTTTGTGTCACCTAATCCGGTCGATTGGCCAGGAAATGGCAGGATGCATCGCGTCACAGATAGTCACATCTTTATTGGATGCCTCAATCATTTTATTTTATCTCATTGATTCTTCGTATTTCGGGCCACTTCGCTCTCGAGGTCGGATAACACACTCCCGTTGGTGCTCTATCCGACGGACCAATAACCCGAACTTTCCTAGGTACTTACCTAGGTAGATATCCGGCAGGCAACGGATTCTGTGGCTGAGCTTTTTGCCATGTTCAGGGAGGTTCGAAGGAAGGCCTGTTAATAAACAGGCTCCGGTAGACATCGGCCTTTCTTCATCTTACTCCCCCGGGCGTATTCAGGCCGCGGGCAATCCGCCAATCCCAGGGATTGTGCCCAGAATTGCTTCCAACGTGTCATTGATGGTGGAGATATTTCATCATGTGCTGGACGGAGCCTTGCACTTTGTCTGACAGATGGTACTTGCTATCTACCTACTGAAGTAGTCCCTCAGGTATAGACGGATCAGGCGCCTCAAGATTTAAAGCCGGGGCGGGGGGGTGTGAAAAATAGGGGTCGCCCCACAGATTGACCGCAGCATTCCATAACTTCCGGTTAAAACTTATGACGTCTTCCACCTTCCACTGCTCCATGTTCCCCATATCCTCGATGAAGTATTTGAGAAAGTCTACGCATTCATCGTGGGAGGTTTTGTTCCCTCGAGTGCGATCAAAAGTAATGCAATAAAAATATTCCTTGTTCGTCATGTTTGGCGTCAACTCCATCCTTCTCTTGCAAATGTTCCATCGGACGAGGGAGAGGTAATTGGGTTCATTGTTTGTGAAGCAGCTGCAAAATCAAACAGATTAGGTACTTTTGATGAGCTTCCGCATAAATACCAAGGAGCACATACCGGAAGACACAAATCAGAACGGCGTTTTGGGCAATCTCCTCGAGACACCTGGACATGGCTTCCGCAGGACATATTGGATATACTTCTTTGCGCACCTCAGGACCAGTGCCATCGGACTCATTCCCTTCGAAAATGGAAAATCCATCGGAATGGTACTTATACCGGCCCCGGCGGTACTCGTCCGCCCAGTCCGCATCCCCGGTGCCTGCCGTTGAGCTCATGCGCCTAGCGCCTTTGTTGGAGGTTGAGTCGATCAGGATCTCCGTCCTCTCACACCGGGCGACTCGGTGCCTGCCAAGGTCGAAATACCGGAACTTGAATGTATTCGGATCCTTTTCTTCCAAGGCTCTTGCAATCTTGACGGCAAAGGATGTGCATCGACCGGGATTGCGCCAAGTTTTAGCCCAGCGCTCGTCTTCGATATTGTCGATCAACGGCCTTTTCGTCTTGAAGGCACCCAGAAGCACCTCTGGGTTAGTCAAGAGTGTTTCGTAGTTCACCTCGAGGTACTCCATGAGCGCTCTCACCATCCCGAAGGATGTCTGCGGACCTTCGATGAAGGTTTGCTTCCACTGTGCTTGGCTGGCGTCAAGAGCCCTGTCAATTTCTGGAGGAATTCCATCGGCGGCAGGGGCTTGGTTAGTTGGAATTCGGGTGGATGATGGCTCCATGTTGGCGGCCAGATAGGAGCAGCCTGTTCCTGACCAGGTTAGGGTAACGATAGAGCAAAGTTCACGACTCGGAACTGAGCACAGAGGGATGTGCCCGTGCTAACAAAACGGGCTGACCCGCCCGCCTCTAACCCAAAGAGACGCGTTGGGTATCGATACCTAAGGGCAGTGCTCGGGAGTTGGTCCAATCGGGCTCAAAATCCCGCCACCTCCATGGCACCATGGATGCACCTTGCCCACCACACTGGTTGTCTTGCACCGCGCACACACCCAGCTGGCAACATAAATCGGGCACGTCATGCACCCCGGTTTTCCATGCCCCGCCTTGGATGTCATCTTGCACAAAATCTTCGCGCACCCCGTACCACCCGTTTAACCAAAAGCAGGCCCGTGATTGTGGAAGCAGATGGCGCCCCCAGACAGCCCATACCTCTTCGCCACAACCACCAAAGTTGGGGATGGCTCTTCACGGCAATGGGGGCAAAAGGTCCAGTACCAAAGTCCCATGACTGCCGAAGCGTCTATCCCGAGGTCACTGCGTCAGCTTGGCGGAGAGCAGGAGAGTCACCGACAGCCGGAATGGGCGGTGGAAAAGCCGAGCCCCTTCGACAGCGTGTTTTGCAACAAAGACGCTGGTGGTGAGCAGAAGCGGAGTCGATTTAGAGGCGAGTACCCACTGCATTCCAATCATCGTCTCGCATTTGGCTAACAATGCCATAAGAACTTCTGATGTTGGTGAAGGAAAGACGGCGTCCAGTTCTACCATCCGAGGCAGCCGGGATCATCGAAGAAGCAGAAGGTATTAACGGGAGGCTTGTGAGAGACGCCGCCGCGAAGAAGGCCAAAGAGCCTGCTGAACCGGCATACCAGAAGTCGCCGGTGGCGGGTTACAAACTGTCCGGGTCTCAGTGACTCGGAGTTCAAGTGGGACCGATCTTGCGATGTCGGATGTCAAATCAGCCTTTATTGTTCTTCCCTCGCCCATATCAGACACAGGCATCTTGCCGGCCCCGAAAGGCGAATCTGTTTCAAGCGCTTGGCTTGGAACCATTGTTTCCCAGTCTCCACCACCGCCTTCTCTACCCTGACATTTTCCACACTCGGCAAGTGAAGCCCCTGGGCCCAACCCTGTAATAGGTGTCATCGACCATGATATATGTCGTCGAGAATTTCAGCAGCAACGCTTGGGGGAACAGGTTGTCTGGGTGTATCTGTTGCGCGTGCATGTTAGCCCAAGGCAACTATCCTGACTGCAGGAAGGGGTAGGGGATTTCTTACTCGACCAAGGAAGTTTCGTGGCTCGTTCTTCGTCTGTCATAGTGCTAGGTTTATTCCAGGCTTGGTCGAAGCGAGAGTCTTTATCGACTGTCTCTTGAGGCATGCTTTGGCCTCTCCCTCCTAATTCAGGTTCCGAGCTCTTCTTCGAAGGCTGCTTCCCAGCCGAAGCTTCGGACGATGGCCCCTGACGTTGCTTAGCTAGGTATCAACCACTGTCAGTAACCCAAGCGCTCAGTAAGTTGTGCGGCGGAAAAAAACACCTAAGCAGACATGGGACTTACACCGCTGGAACGGAGATGACCACGATTGTCCCATTAAGCCTACTAATGGATAACTTGATCATGAACACAGTGATGATGAAATCCTCGACACCATCGTAAAGGCCGACTCGGTCGCGCATGGCGGAACGTCTAGCCTATAACTCCCTTTCCAGGTACCCGGATGGCCATCCATCTACCTACTTAGCGCCCTGGGCTCTCGCGGGACACGGAGTCCCATATCCGCGACAGCCCTGTTATCAATGCAAAATGGCGTCAGGGGGGGACTCAAATGCAAGGAAAACTGGTCCCGTCCATTTGCCTGCCCCGGGGCGCACACTTTGTTTCCGATTCGGAAAGGTGCAGATCCCTGCATGTCCTACTTCGGGCAGAGGTGCCAACAAAAAAGCACAATCCGGTGCCAAGATCGAACACACTTTCCCCCTGCCACCTGCCTTCGCACAGCATGTGTGTGTGGCACTTTGCTACCCAGTTGACGCCTAAAATCCAGATGTTCAAGTTCAGAATTTCTCAGCGTTAGTAATCAGCACCAGCACTTCCTACCCCCTTCCCTATTTGGCGCAGCGAGGATTTGTTCAAACAGCAGTCAGTGCGGGCATTTCCTGCGACGCCCCCTTGAGCTGTCAGATCGGTGTTCCACTCTTATCGCTCATGGGATCAGAGCCTCACATTGAAGCCAAGTCGGCGTGCAAGCGACGAAATGCGCCCGCATACACCCGCGCGCTAATTGGGCCTAGCCTGCAGGCCCAATGTGCCAATGGCTGCGTGCTGGTGGGTTCCAGCTGAGGTGATTCGTGCAGCATCCATCCGACAGCAACACTCACGGCAAATCATGGAAAAGGCGGTAAATGCGATGCCCATCGGGTTCTCTTCCAGACGTGGCTGGTGTCTGGACGAGTAAGACGGGCAGTCACCAATGTTGTGTTGCGGTGCCGGCCGGACAGCGTTGCACATTGTCCCGAAACCCGAAAATTTCCCCCGATGAAGTCCTGCAGCCAAGCACTGGCCACCCAGCCTGACACGTTCGCAAGTCACAAGGTGAGCGCCCTTGACTCGGTGAGCCTATCACTGGCTTGGAGCGCACAGCCTCCGCAGCAGGGAATGTCAGAGCGAGAGCCTAGTCAAAATCGGGAAATGTGATCGGCTCTCGGACTTACTTTAACTCCGGGCCACTGCAGTTTGTCAGAATATTCCCACTTCTTCGTCACCGTTCATTACGGATTAACACACTCCGATGTGACCTACACGACTCCAAGCGTCGGGGTCATCCCTTGGCCAATAAAACACAACCACTCCACCCTCGGAGTGTTCTCCGGGCCCGACACTTTGGTCTCGGTTCCTTTCCCACTTGGCAAGGGGTAGGAGCGCACGACCCACAGACGTACTTGACTCAAGCAAGTTGCTTCGCGAACACCGGGTTCCTGACGCTATTCCTGAAGCGGGTACGTGTCCCTTACCTCGGTGTGCATCGTCGAATGTTGACTGCCCCTGAGACCCCAGGTCCCACTTCACGATCGAATATAATTGGGCCTGGTAATCACCGAGGTGACCGCGGGAATGGGGCCCTCAAGTTTTGCGCGTGAAACCAGTCCAACCCAAGCAACTAATCATCAAGATCAACGTCCTCAGGCTCTTTCACATCCTCTTTCACACCCCTTCCCTCAATACCCTCGACGAAACACCTCCCAAAGCTCCTCATACCCCTCCTCAAACACCGCGACCTCATCCACCGTAAGCCCCAGCGCGAGATCCCCCACCACCGCACCCCGCTGCACAAGCAGCTCCGCAGTCCCAAGCACCTCCCTAAACCTATTCTCCCCATCGAGAGCATACCTCCCGCATCCTGGAAGAGGATTTGAATCGGGCGTCTGCGCAACTTGGTGTCGAACCTGATGAAACCAATGGGGCCGGGCGTGGCCCTGACATACCGGGTCTGCGCCATGGTCGAGGGGGAGTTGGACTGCTTCCCGAGACGGCGGGTGAGACAAAGCAAGGCGTATCACCTTCATGCGGTAGGCGGAGGTTGAGTTCGAGTCTTGCTTGGGCGAGCGGTCTGCCTTCCAGGGTGTGCCGGATGTCATTGTTGCGCTGATATCGCCGCCGGTATTTAGGAGGATGGCTGTCATTTTGGCGTCTCCTTTGTCGATGGCTGCATATAGGGGGGTCCAGCCTGAAGTGTCCGCGTCGTTGACGTCGGCCCCACATGCAATGAGCTCCTTGGGCGACATCATGGTTGCCGACCAGTGCCGCATTGAAGAGCAGGGTGTGTCCGTCCTCGTCTTGTGTGTTGATGGCACACCCGCGGCTGAGTGCGGTGACGAACTTACGGCTAGGCTCATTTTGCTCTCCAGGATCGGTTGCTGCTTCAGAATGGGGTGAGTGGAGCCAATGGTCAGTCGGAGCCGGGTGAGTGTTGTGGTATTCCCACAGTCAGGCCAGGTTGGACAGGGACCCGTGAAGGAGAGAGAGCTGAAAATGGTCGAAGCCGTTGGAGGCTAGTGCGTGGAGATTTGCACCGGCATCGAGAAGGGCTTGGAGGGTCAGAGGTGACGGCGCGCACGACAGCGTACTCCAAAGCATCTCGCCCAAAACGGTCGACGCTAGCAATATCTGCGCCAGCGTCGAGCAGTACTATAACAACACCTGAGTGGCCACCAGTGACTAAATGGTTGGGCTCTCTTTCGTCGTGAGCACGCTGGTTGTACCCGTCCGGACCGCCGCCCTTTGCCGAACGGACAGCAACGCACAGTATCGACGCCTGGCCAACAGCCATTAGATCCCGTTCAGTTATTGTCCCGCCCCGTGGAGTAGTCACACCTGGATTGACATCGGCGCCGTTTTCGATCAGCAGTTGCACGAGCTCCGGGACGCCAGCCTGGACCGTCAAGGTGAGCAGGGAGTGAAGGGATCTGGCTGTCTCGAAAGCCAGTCCTAACTTGTGCAGCCCACAAGCTACGACCCAGTTCTCCGAAGCTATCGCCAGGGCCAAGGCCGTATCCCCATAGCAAGGGGGCCAAAACCAACTATGGCAATTGGTGTGGTAAGTACAACCTCTGTCGGTGTCGTCTGTAAGTCCTAGAGTCAAGTCCAGAGTTTTTTCGATTGCTGTGGAGGGTATCTGATAGCTCCCTGCCTCATCACAGAGGGCTTTATCTGACCTGTGTTTTCCGTCCCGCTCAAACGGGACACCGGCGATGAGGTGAAGAAGGGTCATGCCGACGGCATTTGCTTCTTTGCCGAAACGGATGCCTGAACCCGCAAGCAACCCGAAGACTGCTGTTCCCAGAAGCCGTATGGTAACGTTGGCTGCGGTATTGCCCTCTTCGTCCAGTCATGGGTAGATGCGGCTCGATCAAAGCTGTGCAGATTGCTATATTCTCCCCCGGACGGTGCTGCGTTCTCCAGGCTCCTGATTGAAAGAGGATGATGAGGCTTTGTTTCGCCGCGGTCATCTTTTGCATCCGCGTCAATGCTGCTCTCGGAAAGAAGAGCTTCAACGATGTCGTTGGAGCCTTCCAGACAGGCACAGCGTAGCAGCGTCCTGCCCCGTTTGTCACGCAGATTCAAGTCTGCCCCCTTCCGAATGAGCGCGAGTGCCATCTCTGAGCTGCGTCGTGTGCAGGCTTTATACAAATAATAGTCTCCCACACAGTTTATGATTTCACTGTTCATGTCCCGTCTCAAATCCCCGTCGAGATCAAGTAACGCCTTCACAATCGAGACATGTTCACCCTTGATGGCTTGTTCCAGAATCCTTTTTTGGAAGGCCTCAAGTGGATCGGTTTGCTGGGTTTCCAGCCAGAAAAGCCTGTCAGCCTTGTTCCTCATCCTCCAAAGCGTTCGAAACAATGGTTCAATACTCCGTCCTACAAAGTCTTCGCTGTAAAACCTCGACATCTCGGCCTTTCTCTGGGCACTTCGGAACAGCTCAGAGAAGTCTTCTGAGTCCTGACCCTCCGCAGAAAGCTGGACAAGATTTTCTGTGGTGGCATATGGCGCGACCATCCGGTTTGCTTGGGATATGGTGAGGTTTTCTGGATGCTCTAAGGATTGCACGCTCTAGTTCCTGCTCAGAGCCCTGAGTCGGGCATCCTCTATAGCCTGAAGCAACAATTGAGTGGTGGCATTTTGGCCAGCAGAGGTTGACCAGTGTATCGGGGTCATGCCATCCAAGTCCACTTGATGCACGTTTCCCCCATTGTACTAGTAGAGAAACAAGCCGGTCAGTTCATGGTGGACTTTGATGGCGGCCCAGAATAGGGGAGTCCACCGAGCAGAATCCAAGGAATTGACAGCGGCTCCAAAATGCAACAGAAATTTAGCCACATCTACCTCTCCCATGCTGGCCGCCCAATTCAGGGGTGTCCACCCGTGGGAGTCCTGGCCGTTGATGCTGATAAGGGAATTTGCACACAAAGCTTCGCTGTCGTTGAGGACGGGGCCAAGGAGACGGTGAAAGCCCCAGTACGAGGCGACATGCAAGATCGACGCGTCGTTGGGGAGGCCGGCGAAAATATCTTTTCCAATCGCATGTTGGACATTGTATGCAAAGTGCAGTACTTGCCAGGAACCCTCTCGTAGCATTCTATTCTCTACGAACTACCTCAGCTCTAGTACACATCTTTCCTCGACGTTTCTCGCATGGTATCCGTAAAAGCGTGCCGCGCATTCCACAAACGGGGGGACTCTTTGGTCGCTCTTAGACAATCGCATAAGTCTAACGCACGAGGATAGGATAGACTTGGGACTGTCGAGGTCTTCATCGCTTGCAATTTCTTCGCTTTCCTGGGCCGCAATGGCGTGCTGGAGCTCAATCATCGTCAGGGGCCTTTTGGCATTGGAGACTTAGTTCAGAGCCTTAAAGGCAAGCTCGCGGCAGCTAGCATTATGCTTCATGATGCGATCGAACGTGCGCTGGTATGCTTACCAATTTCCTAAGACATCATACTCAACTTCGCCGTCTTCTCGCAGCCTCCAGTCGACGTAGAGGAGGACGTCGTCGGGGCCAGGCTGAACGTCAACTCGGCATTACCCGGCCAGATGCTCCCTGAAATCTGTGAGGTCCCGTCTCGCCAGTTGAGACATGTCTCGTGTCCAAGAAAGCAGACTCGGTGCCAGGACAGCGTTGCTCGCTAATGGCGCCGGCTTGCAGGGGTGGAGGAAGGGGGCGAAACCACTCCAGAATCTGCTTCGTTTGGTTGTCCTGCCGCTGTTCGCGCAACTCGCTCGCAACCGAGACGGCGCTCCACCACCAGCCAGTTCCTCAACCCGGCCAAGACACTGATCGAGCAAGACGGGCAAGATGGGTATCCGAATCACAAGTTATCGGCTAGCAGTGCTGAAGAAAAGAGGCCGTGATAGCGATGCAGCATGTCGACATTTAGCCCTAGAGAAGCGAGCACAGAGCCGCACTCCTGCGCCTCGCTGGCTGTCTGCAGTCGGATGAGGGCCGACGTCAGAGCTGACAGCTCTCGGATGTACGATGACCAGGCCTTGGACGAGTTTTTGACGCTGGCGACATATTGCAAGCTGACTTGCGACAATTGGAGAGCCAGCGAGACAAGACCGGCCACCGTCCCCGCGACGCTGATGGGGTCGCTCATGGCGAAGAGTGTTACGGGAGATTGTTGTGGAAAAGGAAGCGGTCTGCCTGGGCGAACTGCTGGTCTTTTGCCGTGGCTCCTTCCTTCCCGGGCTGCTTCGGCACAAATGAAGGCCTGAGCTGAGCAGTGGTGCGGGGTTGCAGCGACGCAATTCGCCGACGCCCGGTCGCGGCTGGCTGCCGAACAGTCGAAGGTGAAGGGGACCACGTGCCGACAGGAATGGGTGTTGTCGAGATGATGGACTGAACTGGCTTGGTTTCTCGGGCAGAGATTCGCACCTTCCTCTGTTGATCAACGGCATCCACAAGGCCCGGAAACCGGTCTCAGGCTTCAACCACACAGGTTTATCCTCTGCAATCAAGCACCTTTACACCCATTCGAAAGTTTCAAAACCCACTTTTCCTTGCCCCAATCCTTCACAATTAGCCTCACGAACAGTCAAGGTACAAACAAACATCAAGTCGGTTCGTCCAGCTGAGTACCCTTGAACGCGAAGAACAATTCTTCCCACTGTAGGGAGTATACCGACAGGCGCACAGCCCGCGGTCGGATAATCCTGCAGAATGGCTAAAGTCTGCGCCGCACAAGTGACATAAAGGCAGACTGAAGACAGCGCTTGGAAAGGCAGATTCAAGACGGAGCTTGGGAAAGCTTAGTGCCTTGACGGTAGGCCCGACTCCGCGGATCCCCTCCCAGACGTATGTCGCTACTCTTCCTCTCGGCTGGAGATTTCAGGGGCGTTCGTATTCTGATAGGTCCGCTAGACCAGGCCTAGTCAATCCTTTTGTACCAGATTTGGGATTTTGAGGTTGGTGCGGAGCGGTTGCGACGCTGACCAGGACTTTTGTGTCTGTTGCGCCGCACGCTAACAGGGCGGCTCAAATGCGAGGCTCGGATAACTGACGACAATTGGTAATATTCTGGAAATGTTGAGTTGATCACAGCACCAGAGAGTGGGCAAAGGGACTTGACGGGAGCTCCGCAAACAAGGTCCGACAGCGAGTTTGTGCATGACACTCGACTGAGCCTCTCTGCCACGGATCAAATCAAGGAGATGCTTCATGCGAGCAGCATCGTCATGACCTAGCGTAGGATTATAGCAGGAGTAGTAGTGGAGATGAGCCGAGACTCAAGGCTTCCTTCAGCTCGAGTATAAATCCAACCTTGACCTCGTCCATCGAGCATATTGTCTCTCCATCACACTCATCAAACCTCACTCACTTGTCACAACAAGAACTAGCAAACAAGCCTACCTAACGATATCCAAGCCTCAAACCTCAACACCTCATCACAATGAAGTCCTTCCTCGCCCTCGCGCTGCCTTCCCTGGCCCTAGCCTCCGCCCTGATCTCGCCCCGCCAGGCCCCCTTCGTCAAAGTCCTCTCGGCCCGCTCCATCAGCAACGGCCCCGGCAGCGGCTGCCCCAGCGACAAGTTCAGCGTGCAGCTCGACGAAGCCGCCAACACGCTCACCATCATCTTCGACGTCTACGACGTCACCCTCGGCCCCGGCACCGACCCCAACGACCGCGAGAACTTCTGCGACTTCGAGGTCACCTTCAACTTCCCCGTTGGCTGCACCACCGGCGTCATCACCACCCGCCCCGGCGGCACCATCCGGCTCGAGAACCGCTTTGAGAGCTCCTTCACGGCGGCGTACAGCATTGAGAAGGGGCAGATCACCGCCAGTCCGGCGGAGCTGCGCTTTACTAGTGCGAATTACGGTGCTCCCGTGGGCCAGTTCAAGGACTATGAGAGGGACCACCCTGCTTCGGTGAGGGTCACGGTCAATACCGAGAATCAGCGTAATGTGGTGTATAGGGCGACCACGCGTATTTTCTTGAACCAGCCGAGCATTTCGCCGGTGGAGAACTCGTACTTTGGGGTTGATCATGCGGATATTCTGATTCGGGATGTCAAGGCTTGTTAAGCACCACACGTCTTGGGCAGGTGTCTCAAGTTGAAGTTGGGCAGTGGTTGCGGGAAGTGTTCTATTCGATGTGGTATCTTTAGATAAGAGGTTAGTTTGCACAATCTCACGAGGACGGTTCAAGCCCAAAACTGGCCTCGTCATGTGTCCAAGGGTGACTGCGTAAGCTCGTCAAACGTTAAATTCCATCAGCAAAACTGTCAGCTGTGTGCGACGAATCTGGGCACACGAAATTTCCTTTTTCGTACTTCACGCATGTGACTTTGCTCACCCTGGCTCAGGCTCGGCCCAGCCACCGCAGTGACTAGGATAAGTCCTACGAAAAGGTATATAAAAGAAAGGGTTCTAGCTGCTAGCCAGAACCACAAGAGATATCACATAAGCAATACAATCACGCAGTTGCAACCGCTCTCAATTTTACAGAATCCAATCTGTAGTGTTTCTGACACTACAGGGTAGAGCAGACTTGTTGAGACAGTTTTACAATATTCACGCACGGGGAATGGGCAGTGTAGGATAAGTTCAGATAGGACAAATATCTTTCGCTTATATCAGTGGCGGGAAGTTTAAATGCACTTATTTCTGTGTACTATCCTAGGGAATGTACTGGGAAACTGTGGAACATCCGACCGGTGCTGGTATATTATGTAGCATCCCAAATTTAGGCCATAACTTACCCGCTTTTTAGATTTTGGGCTACCTTTTAACATTAAGTTCATGCACTATGAAGCGAAACAACCCCTGAAGCTGAACAAGCCGGACCAGGGTCACCAAAATTACCTAGCTCCAATATAAAACAGCCACCACTCGATCAATTTCTTTCCGATTCTTCTTCTTCTTTCTGTAACTTATTCGACTTTGAAATGGCTTTACACCAAGGAAGACCTTCGTAAAGCCTGCGCCGAGGCAAAGCGGACCTGAAAACCTCGCTGTCCTCTGTCGCTCGAAGATAGGCCGTCCTCCCACCACCCTTTACCACCGGCTTGACGGAGCTCTGCGTCGTTCGGGCGCCTGCCGGAAAGAAAGGGGTTCAAGGGCCCTGGGCATCTAGTCAGCGAAGCTGACTGGACGCCTGGGACTGCCTGAAAGCCAGTGAGCCTGAGCCACGGTGTTGATGAAGCTGAATCCTACAGATTGGTCTTTAAAGAAGCCAGAAACAAGAAGCAGAGCAACACAATCAAGCATTTTGCAACCCATACTTTCCAGCGAATTGAGAGTGCAGTGTTTCTGACATCGCCTAAGAAGATGAACAACAACTTCCTATTACTCAGGAGGGCTATAACTCCAAACATTCTCGGCTCGTCTACTCATGATCTGAGCTCCTCTTCGAGGTGTGCTGGGGCTAGTCGTGTCGTTCCTTTATGTCTTAGGATCGCCTAAGTAAGAGATTCATCAAGGCCGATGAGAGAAAAAGAACATGAAGATATTGCTGGTTTGCTCTTATGCTTGCCACAGAGATCTATTTCTCTCATGGCTTATGGTTAATTCTCCGAAGCATCTTTAGTTCTATATATCTCTAACTTTATCTGCCAATAAATCATTGCTCAAGTTATCTAAACCTTTTCAAGTCCTAGAAAATAACTAGAGGCAATGGCCTTATAATGGTTTACTGTAGATGTGAAGCTCTAAGCCTAGTTTTCAAGGTGCTCTTAATTACTCCGTAACTGGCTAGTTTCTTCTTTGGACAGCTGTCTACTTTCTAGCTGTACATTTTCTCCCCTTCTCAGCTAGTAGACTTAGGAGAAGTGAGTACATTTTCAGCGGAGCTCGTTAATTTAAGTGTCGGAACTAGGCTCCCGAGCAGATAGCTGAGAGATAGTTAGCAGCGGCTTAATATTAAGGATAAATCGTCGTACTGGTATAAAAGAGTCTGAAGCCGCTAGATCTTACACGTTGGGGGGTACAGCCTTAAAAGTATTCTCAGCTTATTTATATAGCACTTGGTAGCCGTTGATAGAAATCTTGCTTAGAGTTTTAGCGGATATTTCCGAGAAAGCTTCTCTTTGCCATATAGAAGTCTCTATGCGTATGGGTCGATAGCACGAAGTTAAAGGGAAACCTCAGACAGCTGTATTTTAATCCTCAACCTCTCCTCTAAAAGGTTATTAGCTAGGATCCTAGGTCTGGATTAATATTCCTTACGGATATAACTTGAGAATTTCTCACGGCATTTATCTCTTCCCCTACATTTCCCTGTGGTGCTTTTTCTTACAGTAGCTATCTGTGTTTTACGTCAATTCCGTGATAAGGGACCGTGTTGATTGCATTTTAATTTAAAGGACGCATCCCTGTACTGTAACTACTGTCTTACCTGTACTGTGACCCCACCAATTGCCCATACATAACCCTAACTCTCAGACATTTCGCTCCCCCCGTAATGCTGTGCCAGCTGCTAAAACGCGACCGCACTTAACCCCCTCAATTAACCACACTGCAAACAAGGCTCACACAACGGAATCTGCGCAAATAAGGCTAATTCTTCCATTTCTGCAATAATCTTACAAATAACTACTAATTATTCAGCTGACTAAGCGCCTTTATCAGCTTCCGCGGCCTCTGATTAGCCTACAATTCACTCTACAATTGCCTCCGTTCCTTACAACTATATAGCTTAGTTACTACTACGCGTGGTTCACATAGTTTTCGTAACCCTATTATTTCCTGCTATCGCTAAGGCCTAACAGCTTTTAAATACCGTTACGGAACTGCTTCTATTTGCAGGAGTCCTTCTACTGCCTCTGGGGGCACTGCTGGACGTTGGAGTACTGTTTATACTGCCTAAAGCTGTCTCTACAACCTGATCTAGCTGTATTCCTTCTTATGATAAGGGCTTACAGCGAATGCTGGGGTTCAGGCTAGACTGACAGCTTGTAAATTTAACGTTATCTTTATTCCAAGCCCTGCCCTTAAAGCTAGATACTGCGGCCCGCTAGCTAGTAATAATAATAGTATTACTAGTTTAATTAAGCAGTGTAGGTGTAGGGGGTTAAGTGGCTAGAATAGTGGCCTAACTGTCAAAATGAAGGGGTCCCTGGGCATCTAGTCAGCGGAGCTGACTGGATGCCTGGCATAGCCAGAGAGCCAGTGAGCCTCAGCCACTGTGGTGACGAAGCCAAACCCTACAGAATGGTCTATAAAGAAGGAGGTTCTGGCTTCCAGCTAGAACCACACAAGCAATTAAATCACACACGTTGTTTCCAAGAGTGCCAGCGCTTCTGACACTAACTGCCCTGTAGGAGTGGTGTGACGACCCTGCAGGCCGTCACTTGGGCCGGGGCGGCCCGACGAATCCCCCGCAGAAGGAACAGTGCGGGAGGACGGAGTACACCGTCCAGGCGCACTGGGCCAGGGGTGCAAAGACCCGAAGCCCCTACGACCAGTAAGGAAGTGCTTGGTGGTCCACAAGGACCGACAACACCAAGCACCATTCAGTTGGCTGCTTGGCCGCAACTGCGTGGTGCACCACCAAGCACAACGGACCAAGCAAGGTACGAAGTACCTTCTAGCCAGTTAGTATAGATAGTCATGGTTGTGCCCACAACCACCGTGAGGGACTCTGGTTCCTCACGCTAGTATTCAATTGTTCATTTGTGTCCTACTGTTCAGACTCACCTCTGTGCATTATAGTGACAACGACCTACAGTGACATTGAACCCCCGTCTAGGAGTGCTAGCTCAACAAGCCGTCTTCAGAACGCCCCTTACCTGTTGGCGTCCTGCCATACGTTCTGTCTTAACCCGCGCCAGTCCTCTCGAGGCCTGTTTCGGGTGCAGGTCGTAATAAGTGGTTCTGTAAGCTTTAAGGTGTTAAGGTTATTAGTGACTTAAGGCGTTTGTTTAGGCTAACCCTGTTGTTCTTTTTAAGCTCTGTGTATAATATTACTGTAGCCGTTTATGTATATAGCGATGTGTTCTCTGGCGCGTGCTACCATTAAAAAGGAGCCACGCTACGTAGTTCTATAAACCGTGCTTCTTTTAACAATTATTAATCTGACGATTTTCACTACAAAGACCTCCTATTAAAAGCTCAATGACATTCTGGCCCTTCGATCGAAGGAAGATAACCTAATCTATAGTTACTTTTCCTTTATTATTCCATGTTAGGCTCTGTTCCATATTAGGTACTATTATATACTAAGTTTTGCTTTATATTAAGTATGTATCTGTTTTTTTACGTTAGTTACATTTATGTCCCTCTGATTAGAGGATTATTAATCTGGGAGTCGGCTTTTTAAGCAAACTGTAATGTTCTGTAAGTGTGGTTCTCTTATAATTTCTTTCCTATTACGCTATGTTGGTTTCTAGCCCCAGTGAGTCCACTGGGTCGGCGCACTGCGCCGAACCCTCTGGAACCCCATGAATTCCACCAGTTTCCACTGGATTCCAGTTGCCACAGCTGAGCTGTGGAAGCCTCTAGAACCCAGTGAGTCGTACAAGCACTTACGTAGCCTACGGCCACTATTCCAATCCTGTATAGTAGATAGAAAGCTCTGGAAGCCGACCACAGCCTACAAAAGGCCCTCTCCTCTCCTGTATCTAGCCTTCTATAAGCAAGCAATTTACACTACTCATTCAGTTATATACAGAGGCACTGCCTCTGTACCTCAGGCCTTCTTTTGCTTCCTACAGCGCTTCTAGCGCTGTAGTTAGCTTGGAACAGTACCGCTCTACTTCCTCTGAGCAACAGGCCTATACTACAGGCCTGTAGAACCCTATTGTGCAACACGTTATTACACTAGTTTATTATTAAGCACCTTAATAATAAGGATATTATATTTAAAATAATAAGGATAAAGCGTTTACTATTTATAATAAGTTAAATATTGAAATAATTATAATAGTATTTTTAGTATTAATAATATTTTATAACAAGGTGTTTAAATATACTATCCTTTTAATAAATAAACTACTTTTAAGGGTTTAAGTATATATAAGAAGATTAATATAGAGAAGTTAAGATAAGGAATGTGAAAGATATATGTAAATGTTAAACTAATGTGATGGTGTAATAGGGAAGAAATTATAAAGAGAACCACACCTACAGAACGTTATTATCGGCCTGAAAGGCCGACTCCCAGACTATTAGTTCTCCGATCAGAGGGATATAAATGTAACTAACGTAGAAAAACAGATATGTACCTAATATGGAACAAAACCTAGTATGTGACGGTGCCTAGCATGGAACGGAGCCTAGCATGGAACAATAAAGGAAACGCGACTGTGGATTAGGTTATCTTCCTTCGATTGAAGGGCTAGAATGTCACTGGGCTTTTAATGGGAGGTCTTTGTGGTGAAAAATCGTCGGATCGATAATTGATTAAAAGAAGTACGGTTTAAAGAACTGTTAGAAGCGTGGCACTCTGGATTCTATGGAGTTGTAGGGGTTGCAACTGCGTGATTGTATTGCTTGTGTTCTCTCTCCTCCTCTGGCTCTGGCTGGAAGCCAGAGGCTTCTTTATAGACTATTCTGCAGGATTCAGGCTTCGTCACTCTGGTGGCTAAGGCTCACTGGCGTACTGGCAGTGCCAGGTATCCAGTGAGCTCCGCTGACTAGATGCCCAGGGCCTCTAAACCCCCTTCTTTCTGACAAGAACCGCGCGGCGCGGCCCCTTTTTAACAGTGGCAGGCGTTAGAGAACGCATCGCTATGTACATAAACGGTTGCAGTAATATTGCACACAGAGCCCAAAAAGAACGACAGGGTCGGCCTGAACAAACGCCCCGAGTTAATGTAATGCCTGTCAGTAGATAAGTAGCTCTTAACGTCAAAGAAATCTAGATTTTACATATAAGGTCTTCTTAATCTGTCTGGTTATAGGTTCCATTTCTATCCCGTGCCTCTCAACTTAACGTTTCGATAAGTTCACTATATCGAAGATCAGGATGGTAAAAGGAGCCGGTGCGGTGTTGATGATAGAAGCACTTTGGAAAATCATGTGACACAGGGACTTGCAGCCCCAACCCCCCGGGTAAATACAAACGCAACTTGAAGGCACATTGACCCTGCGCCTCAGCGTCCCAACCCCGGGTCTTGAACATGGCTAAGGAAATATATGATTCTTCCACTCTGTGCCGCAAAATTGCTCTGTATTCTGAAAGCTGATAGGACTAGAGTAAATGCGGTGTCACTACAATGAAACCGCACTTTCAGCCCGGATCCTGCGATGGGGCACTGCCTGGCAAGAATGGCACGACGGGGGTTTAAAGGGATCCTTGTATCCCCCTATCCCAACTTATTTTCTTGGAGGATTGATGCCCATTCAACTCAGTGGCACCTTGCTTTACCCCAAGATTTCTGCATCATGAAGATATCCAGTCGTCAACACATCACCGCCGCCGTCTGGTTGGCGCTGTTTACGTCCGCCGGTACAAGCCAGTCATACGCCAACAAGGCCTTGGTCAATTCAAAAGCCCTGCAAGCGGACATCACCACAAAGGGGCTGATGTCGCACCTAATCGCTTTTGGTGACATTGCGACACAAAACGGCGGCAACCGCGCGTTTGGCACGCCCGGTTATGCAGCGTCGGTTGATTACATTTGGAAGCAAGTGTCCAGCATACCCGGCGCCAAAGCATGGAAACAGGACTTCTCAGTCCTTTTCGACAAGGTCGAGTCGATAGGACTCAGCATTGACGGCCGAAGCATCCCAGTTTCTGCGCTGCGATTCTCTCCATCTACAAGCAAAGAGGGACTCACAGCCGAGGTGGTAGCGGGGCCTGAGGGAATTGCCGCATGCAACGACACCTCTTATGAGAACTTGAAAGTGGTGGGAAAGATCGTGATCATCCAAGCAGTACAATGCGGAGGGAGCACTCCGCTCGTTATTAAGTACCCCTGGGTCAGTCCTTTGTTACCCGCTGCTCGTGCTGGGGCGGCAGCAGTCCTTTTTTACAGCGACATGGAGTCCGATCCCAGCGGCAAAAGTCTTGGTGACGACTCACTAAACTCCGGATTTACACCAGTTGGGTTCCTCTACCTGGCAGACGGACTGAATATCAAGAAGCGCCTTAAAGCTGGGCAGCGATTAGAAGGTCACTTTCAGCACACGCAGATCCTGGAGCAGAGGGCCACACAAAATGTCTTTGTGGAGACGGAGGGCGGCGATGCGGAGAATGTGATTGTTGTGGGAGCTCATCTGGACAGCGTACTCATGGGCCCAGGGATCAACGACAACGGCTCTGGAAGCAGTTTAATTCTTGAGCTCTTCCTCGCGATACAGAAATACCGCACCACAAACAAGATTCGCTTTGCGTGGTGGGGCGACGAAGAAAACGGAGACGTTGGCTCCGATGTCTACTGCAAGAGCCTCTACCATTCAAACGCAGTACACAGCATCCTCGCCTATCTGAACTTTGATATGGTTGCCAGGGCTCCCCACGGAGTTGGCTACGGTGATGGCAACTTCGATGGTAAGCCATTGGAAAGCCCGCCTGGATCAGACACAATTACGAGGCTGTTTCTCAAGTCCTTTCTGGAACAAAACGTTACCGTCGATCCGTCATATAAGACGAGCGGCAGCGATTTCCGTCCATTTTGGATGGACCTCTTCAAGCCGATCGGCTATCTTACCACCAGAGTACATGATGATCCTTGCTATCACAGTGCCTGCGACACCATCGACAACGTGGACCCAGAGGTCATTACGATCAACACTCGGGTGAGTAACCAACTGACCATTTTATCGGGGGCACGTTTCAGGGTGCTAACGTAATCCAAGGCTGCTGCTGATGTGCTGTCGACGCTGGCGGTCAACGGAACAACCTTAATCCCAAAGATTCCTGCCAGCGGATTTGAAGCCGCGAACCCAGGGTAGGAACTTGAAGCGACTTTCAATACGGGTTATTTAGGTCCCAACTTTCATAATGGGGATAAAATATCAGGGACATTATTAAGATGCGAAAGTAACGTTACTGCGACAACGTACGAGAAACGTGGCGACGATGCAAGACTGTAGGATTTAGGCTTCGTCACTATAATGGCTGAGTCTTACTAACACTCTAGTAATGTCGGAAGCACGGCACACTAGATTCGGTGGAATCAATGGGGTTGTAACTGCTTAATTGTATCACTACTCTATTCTTCACAGTTCTGACTTACAGCCAGAGCCCTTCTTTTACAGACCTTTCTATTAGATTTGACTCCGTCACCACAGTGGCTCAAGCTTTCTGTCAGACTGACAGTGCCAGGTATCTAGTCAGCTCCTGAACCCAGATCGAAAGGAGCGACTGATGCCAACCCTATCAATTTCATCTAATTCAGCGTGCCTCGCTTCTGAGAGGAATTGGCAAGTTTGAGACCAGCATGAACAGGACGTTGATCCAAGTGAAATGACGACCGCAAAGAGCTGTCATTCAGGCTTAGCGAGGCCACCATTCACGGCTACAAGATTGAGCTCTCTGGTCAAGCCAGAGAGCGAGGAACAGAACGCAAGCAATACAATCGCGATGTTGCAAACCAGAGTGCCGCGTTTCTGACAGATACTGTGGTAAGCGACAGTGCTGAATGAGTTCCTAATTTTTATTTTTGAATACCTGTTGGGTTGGGGGCGGGATTCGATCAGGGAGTGTATCTAGCGAGGCGGATATTGCCGTGCAAAACTCGCGCCAGAATCGGCGACCCTTGCGTCCAGATTCGGAGACTTCACCTCCATGAACGGAGGTAAATTTGCGGGAAACTCGTACTTGAGCTATAATTAATAACGAGGAACCTTTCACAACGACCTTACAAATCCCATATTTTCAGCTACAGCGGGGCTTTTGCAAGAAGACAGGTTACGTTACAGAGCAGGCGACTCACAACGTAAACCGGCTGAAACCCGGCTAATAACTGTGCAGAAGCAGCGGCCTGCGCACCTTCAACCCCAAGTTCGACATCACCGAGCACGAAAAGAACTATCTGCTGCAAGGCGAACTGCCCGGCGTGTCCCCACCCGGCTCCCACAGTCTTATCCGAATGATGCGGTCCAAGTCATGTTCGTTTGGCCTCTCTTCGGAGCTATTCTTCGAACAAATGCCAAGCCAGAAAATACCGTTAATCCGCTTCCGGAAGCAGTTCAAATTTGAAGCCGTAGTTGTGAGCTGATTGCCCTAAAAACGCGAAAAATGCGGAGTTTTCAACCGATTAGCAGTAAAGCTGGTGATTCTCTCCAATACAACGCCGCGTTACGTGAGCACCATTATTCCAAATCTTCGCGCGGCCATACTAAGAGGGATACAATAGCGGCAACAGCCTTCTACTTACAGCGCCGCTTCTGCCATCTCTGAGCTAAACGCTGAAGCGTGCTGGCCAGCGGCTTATTGGCGGTGGTAACGCGTGACATGGTCGGGAACAGGTGCATTGGCGATGGCTTCAATCTTTGGCACGCAAATGGCTGACTTTTGACTTTAGGGGTTGACGTGAATCTGTGCAGGCGATTATGTCAGCTGCGTGACGAAAAACGCAATCCGAGAGGCCCGTCAGGAGCTAAATAGGTCCTGGCCACGACTCGGAGCCCGTCAGGAAGAATCCCAGCCTTTTATTAGTCAGATTAGCTTTTATGGGGTCGTTCCGAACCGAGCAACTCAGACTCTCGGAACGGCCATTATTTCCCAAGGTTTTCACTCGAGAGCGCGCCGAACGCCACTTGGTTTCAAATGCTCGGTTCAGGTCCGAGGCCACTGGTCTGAGCAAAAGAACGCGCCCTAAGTGGGGCCATGATGTGCGGAAACATTCTCTTCTAGGCTTTTCGGAAGAAGCACGTCGCTCCGGCAAGCGCTGGGTTGGTTTGTGGGCGTCACTGAGCGAGGTTCTCCGGCTAACAACTCTAGAAATGTTGACATAATCGACTCACAGGGTTAATAACATCTATGAATGTATTATTTTTAAAATGTTTATATCCTCTTAAAATATATTTGGTTAACTTTTGCGGGGAATCAGTTTTCGTTTGCTTGTCGCGACTGGCTCTCACAAATTTAAAAGTGCGGTAACGAATGGTAGAAACCCGAAACTCCATGCACCAGCATCTCAGTTGAAGAAGCAGCCGGGCAGTTTGGTCCTGACAGGCTAAGAGAAGGGAGGCTGGTCGAAGCGAGCCTCAGCCCTTTCTGGGTTACATAGTTCGTACATGGTGCATCGGGCTATTTTGGGTGGCATTGTGCAAAAGGCTGGCTCTGGACGTCCAGCTCGGATAGACGTGTGTGGGTACTTTCGCACTCCTTTACACCTGTGACATGGTTATTCCGTAGTATTGCTAGCTTGGAAAAGGGCCCACTGTTAGGGTTTCTAGGCATTTTGCAATAAGGGATAACACGTTGCTTCCTGCCTACGCTAGCAAAGCTAACTGTGGCAGAAATGCAGTTGTTTCAGACGGTCAGGGGTCGTCCCGAAGGATCAAGTCGGTGTCAAATCAGGAGAGCGGGTTAGCCAGCGCTAAGATGCCTAGACAGCCCCCCCTGTCAGGCCGTTGTAGGGCTTAAAATCAACGCGTTCATAGATCTGCAGGTGCCCCGACTGTCGCGGCTCCCCCCTAACCCAGCGCCACACTCGTTTCTGGTAACTCGACTGCAAATATTCGATACTTTGTTAGAAAACATGGCCATGGGTCTAGTCAGCCCCTCCGGTCCGACCAGTGACCAAGGTTCAGGATGGCCCTCTCTTCAGCCGACAAACGGCCGTTCGCGTTACGAACCAGTCCCCCTTGCAGAAACACCTCCTTCCCCGTTTGACCCGAGAAAAGAGACGGATCCGACAAAGACACCGGTGTTTAGCGATACTCCTCTGCCATGGAGACCGTTTTATTTACAACGAACTGTCATTCTCTCTTTTACCGTCATCTTTGCGGCCATTCTCGTCGTGATCCAGGTGCTTCTCGCCATCTCGAACAGGAACAATGGGCTTGGAACAGGCTACCGCGGGCAGCAATATCTCTGGATCTACGGGCCAACTGCTTTTCTCACAGTTGTATTGGCCTTCTGGGGCCGGGTCGAGTACCAAAGCAAGGTAGCCGCCCCGTGGATTCGGCTTTTGGCCTCCGGCCAGCCAGCCCTCCCGTCGCAGACATTGCTGTTGGACTATTTGTCGGATTTCCAACCCTACTCCGCGATCAAAGCACTCCGCAGCAAGGACTACGTCGTGTCAATCGCCGCTACTGTCTCCGTCATGCTCAATATAATCATCGTCTTGTCGACCGGTCTGATCACGCTCTCCCGGACCACCGTCGTCCGTAACCCGTATCCGCTGACAGTACAAGATGCGTTTGTCGACAATCCTGGACGGCTCAAACAAGCTGGTACCCTCTCCTGGTACATGTCGGTGGGGATATTGGACGCAAATTTGACTTATCTACCTGGGATATCTGACAAGTACGCCTTCCAATCGATCTCCATGGACGGCCTCCCAGATGGTGCCGAGACAAGCGTTTTTGTGGACGGGCTTGAGAACTCTCTCGAGTGCGAGTCGGTCCAGGACCTTAAGTTTATACATGGCGAGCCATTCGAGGTCCGCGCCGGAAAATTATTGCACTTCTCCCTAAGGTCCCCCGGATGCAATATTGACGACATTATGTTTCGTGGACCCGTGGTGTATTCGTGTCTGTCCAGCCAAAGCAACTGCAGTGTTGCAACGGCCCAGTTTCTCCCGGTTAACTGCGATGGCATCGATGGAAGTGAGGGACGGCGGATGCTTGCTATGTTTGGCAATGTTTCGTGGTGGAACGACTGGAGCCGGAACCACTCCGATTACACGGGTTCCGGCAGAATCCCCACGTACGTCACGTCGGTTCCCAAGTCGACCCAGATGCTATGCGTCCCCAAATACTCAATCGGCCCAGTCGAAGTTATCCACAACGGATCCAGCCAGAGTGTAAGACCCGTTCCTGGAGGCGAAAGAAGAACCCTCGGGTCTGTCAGTGCTTGGAACATCCTGGACGCCTATCTGGATAGCCTCACCAATCCAATCTTGAACCAAGAAGGTTATTCTAAGAGCTACTATTCCAATATCTCGGGTACTCTTGTCAGCTGGGACAACGGGATGCAGTACGCTCTAAAGACCCAGCTCTCGCCTGGTGTACCACCAACAACATTATACGACCCAGCGGCCCTCCGAAAGCTGATCTCGGACGAGTACCGGCGGTCGACAGCTTCCATTGCCAAAATAGCTTTGATGGACCCTGCTGGGGACTCTGTGGCGATACTGGGCTCCATGACGGTTGACGGCGAGCGGCTGCTGGTACGAAGCTGGGCGGCGCACACTATGGGTGGCTTGGTTGCTTTTTGTTTCGTTCTCACCGTCGTCGCCTCATTCCTGGTGACCAAACATGGCATACTTCCTCGCAGTCCAGGTACTACTCTCACATTTGCTTCGATGCTTGTCAGCAGCCCCCAACTCACCGAGAGACTACGCTTTTCTGGGGACGCCGATACGAAAACAATGGCCCGTGTTTTGCAGGGTTCAGCCTTCCAATCTGGCCTTACACGCGATCCAGCCTCAGGCCAAACCCACTTTGTCATTCGGGATACTCACAATGCCCCAAGTCGCAATAAGACCTGGACACAGTTCCGGTCCCTGCAGGCCCACCCCTTGATTGTCCACCCTGCTACGCGCGTTGTAATGACTGTCATTTTATTCGGGCTTATTGTTACTCTGGAACTGCTTCTTCGGAAAGCCAACAACGAAGATGGCCTTGGAGATGTTGGTGGCAACGACACATATATCCGTAAGTCTTGTCGTTACCAGGCATCTTTACACTGAAGCTGACATGGCTGGGCAGACTACACGTGGACGACCATTCCGGCTATTGTTTTCGGATTGCTGTCCCTCACTATCTCGGCCATGGACTTTCGAACTCGTGCTATGGCACCATTTACGTCTTTGAGACCGTCGGTAGATACCAAGAACGTCATGGCGCTCGACTTTCTCGACGTGCTAATCCCTCGCGCCATCTACCGAGAGTTCCGCTTTGCCGACTTCGGAGCCTTAGCGGCAACGATGGCCTTCTTGATTGCATCATTTTTCACCACTCTGTCAGCTTCCCTCTTCGGCACGCACTCGCTTGCGGTCACCGGATCCGTCATTCTTTCCGTCAACCAATCGTTTGACGTCTTTGTCAGTGCGATCTCGGACAATTTTGCCCTTCCCGCCGCCTCCCTCATTCTCGAGAGCAACTTGTCATACCCCCAATTCACCTACGGCGACATGGCCTTCTTGGAGCTCCTCCCGCCCAGTCTGCCTTCGCAGTCCGATCTTGAGCTGCACCCGTCCAGCCTCGTCATGCAAGCCATCGTCCCCGCTGTCCGGGGAAAGATGGAATGTCGCGAGTACTATTCATCCTCCATCAGGCTGAACCATACAGTCGGGTACGCCGAATCTGGCATCAACGACCCCCTGGGCGTTTGGATCGACGCCGAGAGCTGCTCCCGGAATCCCTCAAGCAACTCTGGTCGCCTCCGACACGAGGCCTACATCTCGACTTACCCCAATATGACCTACTTTGGCGTATCTAAGGAATCCTCCTTTTATACTGACGATTTTGACATACAAGACGGCTGCAGTGATCTCCTCTACATCTGTAGCCACCCACCCACCCACCCCCTTGTACAAACATCACATACTAACTCCACCTCAGGGGGCAAAATGGACGATACGGCGGACTCCAAAATACAACACGTCTCCGCCCTAGGCTGCAACGTAACTTTTGAAGCCGTCGATGTCAACACCACTTTTCTCAACGCCGTCCTCGACATCGACCCGGCCCATCCTCCAATCCCTATCAACGACACCATTCGCCCCGCCGCCATCGAACGCCTCTCCTCTCGCTCCGGGCTCAACGCCCAAACCCAGATTTACCACTACCTCGTCGAAATGCCTTCGGGTACCAACAACTTGAACACCTTCTTCCAAGTCCTCACCACCTCCCGCTGTAAACACCCCCCCGCCCCCTATCCTTCCGTTCCATTCCACCTCACCCAATGCCATACGAATACTAACAAGCCCTAGGGGCAATTCCCTCCTCCCACCTCGGCTCCCCCTCCACAGGCGCCGAGGTAATCGCCGCCATCAAACACCAACACGGCATCATCCAAGCCCAGGTCCTTAACACCAACCGCCTCCCCGCCAACATCTCCAACTCTACCCTCTCCGGAGCGCAGCTCGCCGCTGGGGACGTGGAAGAAAACCGCATCATCAACGCGACCATTGTCTATTCCAACGCCCGGCAGCGAGTGGTGCAGGACGTCGTGTCGACGCGCGTGCTGCAGGCCCTGCTGGGGACGACGTTGGTGCTGTTGGTGGTGAATTGGGTGCTGGGCCGGGGCGCGCCGGTGCTGGCGGGAAGTCCGACGAGCGTGGCGACTAGGGCAGCGCTGGTGAGTGGGTTTTTGCGAGCGAGGTTGTTGCCGAGGGGGGCGGAGTGGATGGGGGAAAGCGAACTGAGGGGGTTGTTGGA